>ENA-ORXU01002905-ORXU01002905.1-marine-metagenome-genome-assembly--contig:-NODE-2905-length-11146-cov-6.033336_pt1 | contig 11146 bp, 9 predicted proteins | sample MGYA00237869_ERZ511484 | MGnify/ENA metagenome assembly ERZ511484 | reverse complement strand
GGGGAAGACGGGGTCGCTGAGGGTGATTGCCGCCCGGTAGAAGCAGATGCACATGGGGGGGGGCGCCCTGCGGCTCCCCGCCGTGAGGCCGACCCCGCAGCACCAGGCCCCGGGGCAGGGCGCGGTGATCTTGCAGCACGGGCGCCTGCCGACGAGGGGGCAGGGGGGATAGAAGGAGGCAGGGGACGGAAAGGGGCAGCGGCACCGGGTGCCGCACGCCGGGACGAGCGGGGTGGGGATGCAGGTGCGAGGTCGAGGCGCCGCTTGCGGGATCTCCGCGCGCCGCTCCCTTCGGCCGCGGCCCGATCCTCCGCGGCGCATCTCATTGCCTCCGCCGCTCGTACGGCGGCAGCCACGCCTGTAAAAGCCCCAAGCACGAGATAAAGACGAAATCAAAGGGGGTGATATGTAGTAGTGCGACAGTCAGGCCACAGAAAAAAAGAATATGGGTCACGAACCCGAAGAAGAAGGGGAGTCAGCTACGATTGCACCAGATTCCCGGCGTTACTCCTCTTGCCATCCGCCCAGCCCCACACCCTATCCTCTTCAAACTAAAGAATGTCCAGGACTTACCATCATCATCGTGCGACGCAGAGGTCGTAGACGGACGACGTGGGCGTCGGCGTCGGGAAGCAGGGCCCGGCATCTTGGCGTGGCACACAGCTCTGCGTACGCTGGCGGTAGGAGGTGGCACGCTCGTCGGCGTTGGTCAGTCGGCGTGGGACCGGCAAGAGACACCCTCCAGCCCCCGGTCGCGTAATTCAAATTGTGTGAGCACCGAGAGACCAATCGTATGGCTTCTATGCTGGGAACAGCTCGAGTCCTGAGACTCTTTGTGTACACTGGTCACTGATCAATTAAATTGCTACGTCCGCAATAAGTACGCAGAAACGGACGCGGACGGCTACCGCCTTTCCCAAGTACAGATGCTCTGCCCCACTGCCTCCCACCGTTGCTTCTTACTCGGGGCCTTATGTGGTCCAACGGAAGGGGGGGAGGCATCCACAGCGTAGCTGCCAGCACTACTGCATCTCCCCCCCACCCCCCCCAGACGAAGTGGGTTCGTCGACGGACGGATGCAACAGAATGTCGATGGCCGTCGCCGTGGCTGGTAAGTGGGGGCGGCGGTAGCTGCGGCATGCACACAGGCGCCTCTCAGAGCGGCACAGATCGCCGTATATCTGTTGAATAATGAGACGGTGCGCCTGTTAGGTCCAAAAAAAGAAGCCAGCTCTCTATTCATGACTAAAGCGGTCCCTGCAAAACAATACGACATGCCGAGAGCGGACAAAGAGAGTCCCTACCACGGCTTCGATAGCGAGAGCGTTGACGTACCGCTTCGCTCCCCCCAGTGAAATAAAACAGTCAGTGTCCCTCCTTTTCTCTGGCAGCCCGAAAGAACCTTGGCGGTCGCCGGAGGACTTGACACACTCAATGTATGCATATGCCCTGGCCGCCCCCGCAATGTACACCACGGCAAAGTGGTGGACGGCACCGTAGACGGTAGCGTCAACCTCCTCCACACCACCTCCCGTCGTCCGCCTCTGCACCGTCGAGTTCACACGAACGAGGTTGTCGCGCCTGCTGTCGGTAGTAGAGTTCGTGCGAAAAGATCCGCACAATTGGCCGCGATTGAGCCGCATCCGGAAGTACTTCTTGGCGATAATCGATGAAGGAATTTCTGTCACTCCTTCCAAAGCCAACACGGCCTTCATGCGCTGAAGCTCCGGCCCAGCCAGACCAACAGGTCTGGTCTTGGGCGGCAATAGCATGACCCTGGGGTTCTCGCCATCCGTGAACGCGTAGGATCCCGGGGGGTCTCGCTCCTTGTCCTCAATGGGCTTGCCGGTGGCTTCTTCCCAGTCGGCCGCCACGAAAGTCTTTGCCCAGCTGGCGACGGCGTCCGCCCTATACTTGCGCGTCAGGGCGTTCACCAGCGATGCGTAAGGGTAGCGCCGGGATTTGATCAACGGCGTCAGCGTACTGATCAGTCGCTCCACAGGAAACTGCCAGAAGGACCAGGCAGGGCCGCATGTGCGCACGTTGTCGACGACGTCCAGGAGCGCCGCGACAGTCGACCGACACAACTCAAGTCGCTCTGTCCGTCCTGCGTAGAAATGTTTGTAGTAGCCCGCACAAAAGCGCCGCAAGTACTTGTCCACTTGGGCTAGTTCCACCGCGGTGATACCACTCGGTCGAAACAGCAGGCGTGCTGCCCTGCTCAGGTCCATAAACGTGTTGAAAACGTTGTCAGGAACCCTGTCAGCTAGGACTGCCTCGCCAGAGCTCAGAACAAAGAACATCCAATCCACAGCCTTGAACGACGCAGAATGAACAGCGACGTTCCGCAGAGACCGGGCTTGAGCGAGGGGCACTGTAGCCCGTCCATCCTCCATTTCTTGTCCAATGGCGGCCGCCGCTTGCTTGGACATGATGTAGGGCTCCGGGCTTGGGCCGAGCACGCCGTACTTGCCAGAAACAAGCCGCCATAGCATGTGCGTGACGTTTGAAAAGAAGAGATGCATCGGGTCATATGGCAAGGTTGCTGCCCCAAGCTTCCATAGATAACTTAGGTGGGGATATCTCTGCTGATCGGCAGGGCTCGGGCAGAAAAACAGCGAGTAGCCCCTGATGCCACTCTTGACGGCAATGGCGTTGACGGCGGCTTGGCTCTTTCCGTCCTGGCGCGCCGTCTCGACTCGTACCGCGTCGGCCCAGATGCTCGTGGCGGACCGCCGTTCGAGGACCGCGCCCTGCACACTGAACAGCCGCTTTTTTGTAGTCGGGTCCACAGGCGGGTACCGGTAGACATTGCCGTCGTGGACGCCTTCGAATGGCCGGTTGCGGTTCGGGCACCGGGCGTTGTGGCCCTTGGCGTTCAGGAGCTTGTCTCCCCCCGGCATATCGCTCGTGAACTGCAGCACGTACGCGCGAAGTACATGTGTCCGGTCCGAGCCGGCCACAGAAACGCCCCCAATTCCAGCTGCAAGCTCGTCCAGCTGCGCTGCGATTGGGTGCAGGAAGGACTCGAGATCGGCAGGTGCATTTGGACCAGGAGTTATTGCCAGTACTCGTTGCGAAGTGCCTCTAACTCGATCCCGAGGATCCATGGAGAGCACCGTCGCCATGATTGGCCAACCTTGGTAGCCTTGTTGTCGCCAGGCTTGAAACCCGTCCGTCGACAAGCCCAGGAGTGCGATGATATTTGAATCAATTTGGCCGTCCGCGCACATGTCTCGAAATATGTCGCCATCGAAAAAGTCTCGTACCCCGTTTACGGGTCCGTAGCTGCCGGCCGCCTCCCGAGCACGCGCCACTGCCCGTACCATCCCCGGCCCGATGGATGGGTCTGCAAGGAGCATCCGCAGCCAGGATGCCAGACGCCAGTACACCACTTGTTTCGCTGGTGTGCCGTCCGCCTTAAGCCGAGCGGCACCACACACGTCGCAGGCCGTCAAAGTCTTCCTAGCGGCCGTAAAGGCCACGCAGCCCTTTCGGCAGCAGTCGACGCGGAGCTCGTGGAGGTCGACGCTTGAACGCACAAAGGCATTGAGGCGCTTGACAGTACGGCAGGATGACCGGCGGCCCCGCTGCCTCAGGTAGTCCGACGCCGCCTCGCGTGTGAGTCGGTGACGCCGCAGGTACGTGTAGGAAACAAAAGTATCTATGTTTTTCTTGAAAACTCCTACGGGAATGCACACACCATCAGCACGCGCCGGGGGTAGCACCTCCCTGGGCGTGGGCGACGCGACGGTCCCACCGGCAGCAACGCCCTGCGGTAGACCATCGTCAGCGGCCGCGTCGTCCTCCTCGCAATCCATCGATGCGGCTCGTCCTCCAGCCTCGACCGCCCCGCTGCCTGCCGTTGCAACCGCCGCACTCCCTCCACCACCCACGCTTGCCCGCCGTGGCCGCCTTGTCGTGCGCTGATGAAGAAACCACGTGCTACGCGATATGAGAGACGTCCTCATCGGCACCCCATGGGAGCATATAGTGCATCCACACTCCCGCAGGTCAGGGTCGGGGGGGGGAGGGGGGGGGGATGCCATGTCCTGGGCAGTGGGTGGGGCAGGTGGCCGCGAGGACGAGGCTGGCAGGTGGATTGGAGCGGCGGCTCGGAGAAGGGAGGAGGGCAGGAAACAGAGCGGGATAGAGGGGGGGGAGAGGTCGTATGCGGTTGCAGGAATGGGGGGTATAGAGTGGGGGTGGTGGGGCGCTGCGGGGTGGAGGGAGCGCTACGGGGGGCGAGGCGAAGTGGGCGCGGTGGAACGATGGTGGAGTCACCGCAGCCTCGTCCAGCCAACTGTGCTGCGTATTAGTAGAGGCAGCGTGTCCCTCCTGACGCATCTGATTGGCTGTTTTAAGCATCCTCTAGGTCCTTCCAAGGTATTCTAGTGTCTACTAGCCGTCTCGTGTGTCTCACAGGCGCCTCCTTGCGAATGGCCAATCAGCACCGGGAACCGTCAGGCAAGAACGCTGGCCTCAAACAGAGTTGCTTCACAAGCCCAAAAGACCTGCGATCTGGTCCCAATGGTACCGAAAAACCTCGATATCGAGTTTTTATCGAGGTTCTGGGCCCGTAGGGGTTGCGTTGTTGGGCGTGTGCGGGCGTCTTGGGGGCGAATGAACTGGGGCACGCCGCCCGCCCGGCGGCGGTCCCGGCTCTCCGCGCGGCGCCGACGGCGGGCGTGGGCGCCCGGTCCAAGCCGTGGGGGTTGCCTGCGCGCTGTTCCCCCCGTGCTGGGACGCGGTCGCGCGGCTGTCAACTTGCTTGGAGCAGCGCTGCTGCCCAGAGCGTCTGGGCGGACCGGGGTCTCACCCGAGGGCGCCCCGACGCGGTCCACACCACCGACAGTTGGGGGTTAAATCTTGCCTGCCGCCACCCGGTTTGGTCTCTGCGACACGGACCGACCGAGGGGGGGGGGATTCTTCCAGACCAGTGTCCGCACTGGGTGCGACAGCGGGTGTGGCCATGTGCATTACAGTCAGCGATATGGCCGAGAGGGGGCTCATTGGCGCCCCACGGGGGCCCGCGCTGGCCTGGTCCACCACGGATGGCTCGTTGGATGGCCTAGGTGGCTGTCGGATTGGACATGACACGCAACGCTCGGACAGCTGACCCCGTGGTGGCGGCTGTGGTCCGAAGTGGAGCCTTCTCCACTTGGATCAAAGACGACATCCTAAATTGTGGGTCAATTGTACCCGCCCACTAAGTACGACGAGAGGAGGGACTGCCTGCCGTGCAAGGCGCGACTCGCTCGTCGGCCGCGGCAGGCTGCTCCAACTAGCTCCAACAGTGACGAGCCGCCTGCGCTACGGTCTATCACCAAACCGGCCCGCGGGCGACGACAACCCAGAAGCACTACAGAGGATCAGTCGTAGCGAAACCCCAAGAAAGATCATGCGAGAAACACAGAAGCAGGCTTTGGCTGGGGACGACTCCTTGCCGACTCGACGACCCAACTGTGAGTGACTCGTCTGGTGCCACGGACACCACTTTCCACCCAAAACCGGCGACACTGGAGACGAATCCATCAGCGGGGCCGTCAGCTGCCTTTCGTACTAGGGACCTTCGTCCCGTTCCAGTAGAATCTAGGCTGCTGGCAGTTTTGCGCCTACATCATTAAGTGGATGTCTCTCTTTCGTCTGGCACCTTTGGTTGAACCACGTACGCGTTGTAGGTAGAGAAATTAACCGAGACATGCCGACAAGGTTTTCTTCGGTGGAAACGACCTTCTACAGCTGGCTCTCATGCACAAAGAGCCATGGCCGGCCTCTACCCCTCTTTAAAGGCATGCATAAGGCAGTTGGAGTCATCATTTCAACTGGAAATACCTTCCATTGACATGAGCGAGGCCGACAAAGCGGGCCACGACGCCCTTCCGGCGTCCGCTGGTTGTCCGGAGGGTGGGAGCCACCTGTCGGTCAGCAGAGCTGGGTGTGGCAGCTCGTTAGGATGCAGGGGTCATTGGGAAGACAACCAGGGTAGGGGGAGGTCTAGCTTCTTTGTGGTTCAGTTTTTATTGGACCATCCCCGGTGGTCATGCGGGACCTGACGGGGCCAGTTCCCCCCCATAGAACAGACATGTTTTTGGGTTGCTACCAGGATTTATGCACGGAGGCACTCTCATAGAGTCATAGTAGCCCAGCTGAGGTAGTCGGTCTGCCCAGCCTCTGGCTTTTGCCTGTGCAGTGGGCAGGTACCGAAGAATGGCGTTTGGCTGCCTTTGAAGCCACAAAGGACCCATCTCCAGGCCAGCGGCCCTCTCCCCGCTGGGTTTCTTGCATTTACAGCCGTTCTCCGAAAAATCCCGCACTGCAACTGTCCCAAAAGTGTTCCAAATCGGCCTCTGTGGGGTCGTAGAGGCCGATTTGGAACTCTTTTGCAACAGTTGGAGTGCGGGATTTTTGGGAGAACGGCTGTAACAGGCTCCCACTGGACCAAGGAAGAGTTTCAGGAGGGTGGCGTCGCTGTCTGATGCCCGGGGGGCATTGACGGTGGGCGCAACAAGAGGGCACCAGGGTATTCCGGGCACCGAGAGCGAGCCACCGCCACTATGGTGTGGCTGGGCATCAAAGCATAAAACATACATAGACAGAAAGCTCTTTGTATGAAGTTTTTGTTGGTATGCGGGAGGGGGTGTGGTTTTGCCTGTTTAATAGGCATAGGCCGGACGAGGTGCTCGTAGCCCGGCTGTGTCGCCCGTATTGGGATGCGATTTCCTGACCAAAATTGCGAGAATCCGACGACGTCTCATATCTGCCGCTCTTCTGCACTGCAGAGGTTCGGCGCGAGGCGCGCGTGCGCCGCCACAAAAAAACAGTCCGGAACCGGTCACAGAAGGAATCGACCAAGAAAAAGAAATACTCATTGGAGTACCCCCTTGCTGTGCCAACTATAAGCCTGCGCTTCCGAGCTCCAGGTTGCCTCCCATGCCGCCATCGGAGAATACGCCATAGGAGGATACGCGAGATGTGCGGGTGCTACCATGCACCCCAGTCATAGCCGGCGCACAACCTTCAAATGCTCCATGTTTTGCGGTGCCGCGCACTTATCCTTTTGGACGATTGCCCAGCAGCACTCTCGCCGCCCGCACGCCCACCGACCTGTCCCACCTCAACACGCGCGCACGCTCTGGAGATGGCAGTACCTTTGACTGCAGGGAGGTCACGCCGCCCAAGGGACAGCCCACGATCTCTCTACGATCGGATACGGGCAGCCCGCCGGGCCTCGGCCTTCCACAAAGAAGTTCCTTGCATCGACGGCCGCACACAGAGAGCCCTTCCTACGGTTGGTGACCCCTCCGCCGCCCCGGGAGGATGCCGATCGCAGCTTGTCCCCCCTCCCCTCGTTGGTGCCCAAAAGCGGACGCCCCCCTGCCCAACCGACCTCTCGACGGTCCGATCCGACGGCCCGCCGCCCAGTGTCCCACACACGCGTTCCCGCCGAACCCCGGCAGCGAGCGAGGGCGGCCAAAGCGTACGCCGAGGACATCCGCGTACGACCGCGCCAACTGGATTTTCCAGGCGATCGACGCTGTTTCAGCGGCGTTGGGGGGACGTGCTCCGAGGGGCACGAGGCGTCGGCGAGGCCTGGCCAGACACTTGTCAGGTGGAGCGCCACAGTGAGGTGGATGTGGCATATGCCGCGGGTGCGTGAGAACTCGTGATCGGATTGCAGGAATGTGAAGCAAGTGTCCCACGCCGCCGACGGCCGGAGGCAGGCAGTGAGCCGGCCTTAGTAGGGGCAGCTTTGGGCTCGGGCCGCCGCAGCCTGACGCGGGGCCGGCAGCGTGCGCTGGAACGCGGCGGAGCACAGCGGAGCGGTTTTTTCTGAGGGGGGGGCGGGGGGGGGGTCAGGCTTTCGGTTGTCCGTCCCCCCAGCAATCCCGGCTGGCCAGCAGTGGACCCCGGCCACAGGAACCCCTCGCCAGGCGCCGTCAAATGACGTGCGGGGAGGCACTCACCCGCGGCGTGGCTCACACCAGCGCCGCTTGCTCCGTCCGCGGCGTCGCGTGTGGACGAGGCTGCCGCCGCCCCTCCTCACGCTGCTGCCGCTGTCGGGGATGCGGCCACGACGCGGCCGAAGACGTGGCCGCCCAGTGGGTTGGGCGCCTCGAGCTTACAGACTGCCGCAGCACAATTGAGACTCTGATGACGGGCACGGGTGAAGGGGACCGCGACGTCGCTGGGGTTCGTCTGCTTGCTCGTGGTGAATGTGCGGTTTCCACCAGCTCCCTCTGCAGACCCCAACGGCCAACAATGACCCCACCGCCGTGCGATCGACTGCGTAGGCTGCTTCGGCCAGAACGAAGCGGTGCGCTTCGTTGCCGTCGCCATGACCCGCCGGCGCAGTCCGCACTCTAAAATGAGAAAACGGCCTAAACCACTTCAGCAGTTACCCGCAAGTTTGTCTCAGAGAGATCTCCATTTTAGCATGATACTTCTTCGAACAAGGACCCACCTCTTCACGAAATACAGGACACCGGGGGTGACCAGACAGTTGAGAATACATTCGTAAGGACGCCAACATATTATATATAAAATATCGGCAACTCAGAGATTGTGCATATTTCGGTGTGTTCTTTTTGGCCTCTCGAGCAGGAGGCACACGCAACAGGAACATGATATGATTGGTGCCCGTCTTTTTTTTGTTGCGCTCGTTGGCTGAGGCTTCTGTTGCTGCCGTTGCTGTTCGGGTCACTTTGGCCAAAAATCAGCAGGTAGCAATCTGTTTGACTGCTGAACAGGGAGCCCAATGGGTCCGTAGTAGAGTAATTGAATACAATGGCTCATTCAGTACCCGAAAATGTGCTCCGCATTGGCCAGTTGGTCGTGAGGAAAGCCAATAACAACCGAGAACTTTCAGTTTCGGTAAACAGCCGGCTGCTCGTCGCTTGTCTCGGGCCGCCCCGCCGCGCCGACAGAACTGTGGGGTGCGTGGAGGGGGGGGGTCGTGTGTGACTCATGCATGCAGATGTGAATACATGGCATGCAAGGGATCTCACCTTGCAGTACGTACCCAATGAACGTCGAGATCTATTTGGGATTCATGGCGTGTGGTAGTGCTTGGTGGGGGGTGCGCTTCAAGCTTGTCCTCCGCGCCGCGCTGGCCCGCACCATCCCAGACAGCGCGATAGTGCGCGAATCGCGCACATCCGCCACCGTGCCGGGGGCGGCGCTGACAGACGATGAACTAAGGGAAGTACCCCCCGAGATTGCTCTCGAGAGTGTCCCACTCATAGGGTTCGGGGTCCCCAACCCCGCTAGTGTGCTTACTTTACCCATCACTCGAGCGCGTGCACTAGTTGCGCCGGGGGGCACCCGTCGTTGTGCCGGGGGGCATCGCCACGGGCCCCCCAGTCATTGCTCTGCCACGGGCCATGACCGCTGTCCCAGTCCGGGGCGGACCTGTGGGCGGCGGCGGGCCATCTTGGCCTGGACCGGGTCCTGGGGCCGTTGGTGGCATGGCAGCGTTTGGCGAAAGGGGCACAGGGGGCCGACTGTATCTCTTGGGTGCATCATCATGGTTGATAGCAGGGCACCCCCGTCATTACAGGGGTGTACCAGGTCTTGGTCGCCGACAAGTTCACTTGGCCCTTCCCTGTATGACGGGACGGTTCGAGGCGACCGTGCGCCAGTTGGCTGGCGGCCAGCAGACTGGACACTGTTCCCATCCCGCTAACAGTGCCCATCGCATAGACACGGTGTGGCCGCTGTGGCTCGTTGGCGCCGCTTTTTTCGCAGGCGTTCCTTTGTCCAGTGGAGTATCTATGGCGGCGGGGGCAAAGCACCTTCTGGCAGTGGTGCGAACACCCGTCACTCGATGAGTGCCACAACGGCCCAGAGCGCCAACCGCAGGTGCCAATCCAGGACCATGCAAGGTTATGCAGCGGGGAGAGGAGCAGACAGAGCCAGCGAGGTATCCCCCTCCCTCGCCAGCGACGCCATGCTCGAGTCTGGTGCGGCACCACGGGTGCCACGTCTCTCTTGGCCTAAGGCGGTGGAGCTGTCCTCGATCGCTCCTTTGCGGCCTGATTCAGGAACTGGGGTGGATTGCCTGCAAGTCGGCGCTTCCGAGCCCAGAGACACTTGCGGCGCCTCGCAGACTCTGCCGTGCAAGGCGCTCGGTGCAAGGCTAGAGGCGTGGACGGAGCGCGGCAGGACAGCCCCCGGCGCCCACAGTGTGGAGAGGGGGGGATTCGCGCGGGCACCGGGACACGCCAGCAAGCATCGCCCGGGTGGGACACGCCCTCCAGGCCTCGCGCTGCGCTTTTTCGCATTTTGCGGCCATGCCGACGGCTGACCCAGCATAGATTTGGGCAGCGACCACCAGCGCGCCGCCACGCGGGCCGAGGCGGGGCGCAGCCCCCCACCTGTTGCGAACGGGCTGGTCGCGCCTGCGCAGCGGGTGGGTGGCACGCCGCGGCGCCTGCGGCAGTGTTTGGGAAGCTGATCTCGGCGCGCGCCAGTGGGGTGGCCCCGCCGCCCGCAGCGTGGCTCGGGCTGGTGCGGCGCGGTGTGTGGTGGACCGCTGCCCGCCGGGCTGACCCGTCGCGGCGCCCCGGAGGCGGCCGAGCGCTCGGGCCGAGGCGTGGGAGGCAGCTCTTTGCCGCTGCTTGTGTTGGCTGTTTGCGTGGGGAAGTGAAAGTGGGGGCTTGCGTGGGTGTCTGTGGGCGGCCACCTCGCCAGCCCCCGTGCGGCCAGTCGGCCGTCCCAGTGCGGGTCACACGCGGCCTGCGCGGTGGAGCGCCGCTGCCGCGTCCGCGCGGCCCGTTTGCGCCCCCCCGCTGCCACGTCTCATTTGTTTCTCTGGCCCCGTGCGGGTCCCTCTCCAGTGGGGAGGCCAAGCAGGGCCGCTGCGTGGAGGGCGTCCGTCTGGGCGTGTGGTTGTCGCCGCACGCCGCCGGGGCAAGTCCCGCCCGGATCTGGCCTCGTTGGCCTCGGGCGGTGCTCCCAGCGGGGGCGACGCGCCCCGCGCGGCGCCGCCCTCGACAGCTGTCGGCGGCAGCAGCGGGGCGGCCGCCCGAGCCCTGCCACCCCTGGCCTCTCATTGTGCCAGATCATCGCCCGAGATGGGCGCGGCCGCGCAGGCTCGGCCCCTCTGTGGCCCACGTCCCACGGCTGTCCAGCTGGAAAGGGGGTC
>ENA-ORXU01002902-ORXU01002902.1-marine-metagenome-genome-assembly--contig:-NODE-2902-length-11162-cov-2.905368_pt1 | contig 11162 bp, 10 predicted proteins | sample MGYA00237869_ERZ511484 | MGnify/ENA metagenome assembly ERZ511484 | reverse complement strand
CAAGTTGATAACGCTTATAAAATTCTTGAGATAGATAAAACAGCGACAGCATCAGAGATTAAGAAGGCATATCGTACTATGGCAAAAAAATACCATCCAGATAAATTACAGCATTTACCTAAGCATTTGCAAAATGGCGCTGAGGAGAAATTTCGAGCAGTTCAAGAAGCTTATGATAGCTTACAGAAAGAGCGCGGTTTTAAATAGCTTTTATTATATCTAATAAAATTTAAAAACCCTATTGAATTTTTATTCAATAGGGTTTTGTGTGAGTTTAAAGTAATAAAAACAATTGGTTAAGAAACCGCTTTTAAGGGTCTAATGTTAGATTTGTTTAATTTTTGTTCCGCGTATTCTCGAGTAATTTCTAGCTCTTTACATCGCTGTCAGGAAGCTCAAACATAGCATCGGTTAAAATAGTCTCGCATAAAGATCGTAATCCACGAGCTCCTAACTTATATTCGTTTGCTTTTTCTACAATATAATCAAGCGCATCTTCGGAGACCTCAAATTTAATCTCGTCCATTTCAAACAATTTTGTGTATTGTTTTATAATGGCATTTTTAGGTTCGGTTAAAATAGCTCTTAAAGTTTTTGAATCTAAAGGATTCATGTATGAAAGTACTGGTAAACGACCAATTATTTCAGGAATTAAACCAAAGTCTTTCAAGTCTTTTGGAATAATATATTGCAGAATGTTATTCTGGTCCAGATTATCATCGGTCTTTGCCGCGCTGTACCCGATAGCCTGCATGTTGAGTCGCTTCGTAATCGTGCGTTCGATTCCGTCGAAAGCGCCACCTGCAATAAAAAGTATGTTTTCGGTATTTACTTCGATAAACTTCTGATCCGGGTGTTTTCTTCCTCCTTTCGGGGGTACATTGACTACGGTTCCTTCCAAAAGTTTCAATAAGCCTTGTTGTACTCCTTCACCCGAAACGTCGCGCGTAATCGAAGGATTGTCACTTTTTCGGGCAATCTTGTCAATTTCATCGATAAATACGATACCGCGCTCCGCTTTTTCCAAGTTGTAATCAGCAGCTTGTAGCAATCGCGTCAGAATACTTTCGACATCTTCGCCCACATAGCCGGCTTCCGTTAGCACGGTAGCATCGACAATGGCCAGTGGTACGTTAAGCATTCGTGCTATGGTCTTGGCGATAAGGGTCTTTCCTGTACCGGTCTGACCTACCATGATGATATTACTTTTTTGAATTTCAACATCATCCTCCTTTGACTTTGGTTGTAAAAGTCTCTTGTAGTGATTATATACAGCAACTGACATTACTTTTTTGGTACGTTCCTGTCCGATGACGAAAGTGTCAAGAAACGCTTTGATGTCAAGTGGTTTTTTTAAGGTAAGTTCAGAAGAGAGGTCGTTGGTCTTGGTCTGTCTCGACTCTTCAGCGACTATGCCATGTGCCTGTTCGATGCAACGATCACAAATGTGTGCGTCAAGCCCAGCTATCAATAGATTGGTTTCTGGTTTTTTTCTTCCGCAAAACGAACATTCTAAATTTTCCTTGGCCATAATCGTGTGCTTTATTCAAGAATATTTCAAAAACATCCTCTTCTAAAAACTAAACGCAAAGAACTGCGTTTTGGTTTATCGTTCTTATCGGAAAACCGATTTTATATCGTATTTCGTCGAAATTAGTCCTTATCCCTTACCAAAATCTCGTCGATCATTCCATAAGCCTTTGCTTCTTCCGCTTTCATCCAGTAATCACGATCGCTATCGTCGTTTACTTTATCGATTTTTTGACCGGAATGTTTCGCAATAATCTGATAGAGCTCTTGCTTGAGCTTAAGAATTTCACGTGCTGTTATTTCTATATCGCTTGCCTGACCTTGTGCCCCGCCCATAGGCTGGTGAATCATTACCCGCGAATGTGTAAGCCCGCTGCGTTTTCCTTTTTCGCCTGCACAAAGTAGAACTGCACCCATCGAGGCGGCCATTCCGGTACATATAGTCGCTACATCGGGAGCTATAAACTGCATGGTGTCGTAAATGCCTAACCCGGCATAAACACTGCCACCAGGAGAATTAATATAAATTTGAATATCTTTTGAAGAATCGGTACTCGCCAAGAACAAAAGCTGCGCCTGTACAATATTGGCTACTTGATCATTGATGCCTGTGCCCAAGAAGATAATTCGATCCATCATGAGTCTGGAGAACACGTCCATAGCGACCGCGTTCATCTGGCGCTCTTCGATAATATTCGGCGTAAGACCAACAGGGTACATGCTTGTTAAGACGGTATCGTAGTAGGTACTACTGATGCCTTGGTCTTTTATCGCGTAATTTTTGAATTCTTTTGCGTAATCCATGTTTTTTGTTGAAGGTTTATTTACCCAAGGGTAAAAGATAAAAAAAAGTGCCGAAAAATACTTTTTTCGGCACCGTAAAGATACTTATTATTTCGTAAAACTTATCCGTAAACCTCCTTTACAAAGTTTTCGTAGGTAACCTCCTTGACTTTTAAGTTCACCTTTTCTTTGTACAGATTAAGCAGTTTTTGGCTCATTAACTGTTCAGACAAACGTTTTACCTCGTCTTGATTGCCCAAAACCCGCGCGGCGATATTATCCAATTCCTCCTCTTGCGGATTCAATTGACCGAATTGCGCCATCTGCGATTTTATAAAACCCTTGGCGAATTCTTTCAATTCGTCAAACTGAATTTGAACATCGTTATCCTTGATGATTTTCCCTTCGATCAATTGATAACGCAGACCCTTTTCCGATTTCTGATACTCTTCATTGGCTTGTTCTTCCGATAAAGGCTCTTCACCGGTCATCTGTATCCATTTAGTCAGAAAATCTGCCGGAAGCTCGAACTTTGTATTGTCGATAAAATATTCAGTAACGTCATTCAACAATTTTTGATCCGATTGCTGTTCGAACTGCTTTTCAGAATCTTGCTTTATTCGCTCTTTCATTTCTTTTTCGGAGGTAATTTCGTCTTTTCCGAAAAGTTTGTCGAAAAGCTCCTGATTTAAATCAGCCGGTTCGCGTTCATTGATTTCTTCGATGGTAAAAGAAGCTTCGATATCTAGATTTTCAGATTTTTCTTGTGAAATGCCCAAGGCACTGGACAAGAGGTAATCTTCTTTGAAAAGACCTTTGGATTTTAATGTCACGGTATCGCCTACTTTTTTTCCTTTTAGAGCTTCCAGGGCCTTCTTGCTTTTTATTTTATCAAGCTCTAAAGTGGCCTTGTTGTCGATTTCGACTTCCTCATTTTTGAAAGTTCCGGTAACTTCATCATTTTTACCTACCTCACTTTTCGTCACTAGTTTGCCGTATTGTTTTTGAATACGTTCTACTTGCTCGTTTACCATTTTTTTATCGGCAACGATTTTGTACTGGGTAATCGGCTTTTTCGTTTTAAGCGGTACTTCAAATTCCGGTGCAAGCCCCAGCTCAAATTCAAAGGCAAGCTCTTCTTTGTCCCAATCAAAATTATCTTGTTGTTTGGGCAACGGGTTGCCAAGTACGTCTAATTTTTCCTCTGTAAGATATTTGTTAAGATTGTCTTGCAATAATTTATTTACCTCGTCGACAAGTACTGCTTTTCCATACTGTTTTTTGATCAATCCCATGGGTACATGGCCTTTTCGGAAACCTGGAATGTTCGCTGACTTTTTGTAATCTTTTAGAATACCATCCACCTTATCCTGATAATCTTCTTTGGTAATGGCAACTTTGACCACAGCGTTCAAATCGTCGATTTGCTCTTTCGTAATATTCATCTAAATCTTTTTTATTTCCATAAAATGGGATGCAAAAGTAACGTATTTAATATAGTCGGACAAGTTTTTAAATGCTTGGAATGTATCTAGCCGTTAAGATCTCTTGTCCTCTTTCAAAAGGGAAAATAGGATCGATTGAAGAAAGGAGAGAAGTAGGCTGAAAAGTAGTGCCCACCAAATACCATCCACTGAAAAACCATCGATAAGCTTGTCGGCCAATAGTATAATTATAGCATTGATGATCAATAGAAAAAGTCCAAAAGTAATAATTGTCACGGGTAGGGTAAGAATAACCAAGATGGGTTTTACGATGAAATTCAAAAGACTGAGAACAATAGCTACAACTATTGCGGTAAGATAGGTGTCTACAGATACGTTCGGAAGCACTTTGGATAGCACAACAACCGCCAGCGCACTTAGTAAAATTCGTAGTATGAGTTTCATTTGAATATTTTTAGGTGAAATAGTGTTTATTATTCGAAATTTTCGATGTCCCTAAAATTAGGGATTTAATACCAAAAATGATAGGGTATAGTCCGCACTAGTTGAGGTACAAGGTCAAAAGTATTTTAATTCTATTTTGATGCACCTTATTCGTTCAAAAAGGCTATCGATTTCTCAAAAAAATGTTTCGGATTCTCGGCATGCAGCCAATGTCCGGCATTGGAAATAGTTTCTAAAATTGCCTTTGGAAAGTGTCTTTTTATCGTCGATATATCGCTTTGTACAATATATTCTGAACGGTCTCCTCTGAGAAAAGCGGTGGGGCCATCAAAACTTTCGGTGGCACCTATGTTTTCACCGATTTCATCCATTTTTTGGCTCAATACTTCTAGATTAAAACGGAAATCGAGCTTTCCCTTTTCGACCCAATACAAATTCTTTAACAAGAACTGACGCGTACCGAAATCGGTAATTCGTTGTCCCAATTCGGCATCGGCATCGCTTCTTGAGCTTATCTTACCAAGATTAAGGGTGTTCAGGCTATCGATTATTGACTGGTGGTGTGGCGGATAATACTTGGGGGCAATATCCGCAACTAATAATTTTTCAGTCAATTCAGGGTAAGTACAGGCAAATTGCATGGCTGTTTTGCCTCCCATTGAATGCCCTAGCACCAAAACTTTTTGAAGGCTATAGTGGTCAATGTAACCTTTTAAGTCGTCTGCAAGCAAATCATAGTTGAACTCTGGAGACCAAAAACTTTTACCGTGGTTGCGCTGGTCGATGAGGTGTACCTCAAAACCGGCTTCGGTATATTGGCCACCTAAGGTTTTCCAATTGTCGGACATGCCTAAAAAACCATGCAGGATCAATAACGGCTTTCCTGAACCAAGTATTTGTGAATGTAGCATTTTTGTCACCATAGCATAGTGTTAAGTAAAATAGCCTCTTTCAATTAGCGGCAATAACAACCCGTTTTTATTTCAAAAAGCGATTTTAAAACTATAAACCACAAATCATTTCAATCTGTTCAGATACATGTTGACTACATTGTCCAGCCCCAAATAAATCGCTTCACAGATCAAGGCGTGGCCAATGGATACTTCGAGTAAATGCGGAACATGCTCCTTAAAATATTTGATATTATCCAGACTCAGGTCGTGTCCGGCATTGATTCCTAATCCGTTGGTATTTGCCACTTTGGCAGCTTCTGTAAACGCCCTTATAGCCTCTTCAGGGTTTCCTTCCTCATAGGTTTTTGCGTAGCTTTCCGTATAAAGCTCAATACGGTCCGTACCTGTCTTGGCAGCGCCTTCGACCATTTTCATGTCGGCATCTAAAAAAATCGAGGTTCGTATGCCCGCCTCTTTGAAGGTGTGAATGACATCCTTCAGAAAATCAAGGTTTGCAACGGTATCCCAACCTGCGTTCGAAGTAATGGCATCAACGGCATCGGGTACTAGCGTGACCTGCGTCGGCTTAACTTCAAGCACCAAATCAATAAATTTCGGAATCGGATTTCCTTCAATATTAAATTCAGTTGTTACAATTTCACTGAGCTCTCGAGCGTCCTGATAGCGAATGTGGCGCTCGTCCGGTCTCGGGTGAATGGTTATTCCCTGCGCACCGAAATTTTCGATATCGCCTGCCATCTTCAAAAGATTGGGCACATTGCCGCCCCTCGCATTTCGAAGTGTTGCTATTTTATTAATATTTACGCTAAGTTTTGTCATTCATCCTATTTTAGGAACCATTCGTACAAAAATACAAATTAGGCATGCCTTTTGATATTTTAAATTAGTATTTTGCGTTTAACAGTAAGAATGATGCATATCCAAAATCACATAGTTACAAATATTCCCGCATTCGAAATCAATGGTTCGCTGTCAGATGTTATTGATTTTTTTAAGGATAGCATCTATTCCCATATCGCCGTGGTAGAGAATGGCACTTATCTCGGGGCTCTAGGGGAAAATGATCTTGAAAACTTTGACGGTGAGCAGAAAGTGGAACAGTATCGCTATGACCTCGATAGTTTTTTTGTCCGAAAAGAAACCAATTGGCTCGATGTTCTGGAAACTTTTGCACGAAACGAGGCGAATTTGGTTCCTGTTCTTGATGACAGAGGTAGAATCGACGGCTACTACGATTTGACAGATGTAGTAAGTGTCTTTATCGACACCCCATTTTTTACCGAGCCGGGCGGTATCATCGTATTGGCCAAAGGAATAAAGGACTATTCTTTCAGTGAGATTGCCCAGATTGTAGAAAGTAACAATACGAAATTGATCGGGGGCTTTATTACCGACTCGAAAAACGATGTCATTCAAATAACGATTAAGATAGCTTCCTCAAATTTGAATGATATTCTTCAAACCTTTAGAAGATACAACTACAATATCCTTTTTGGTAATACTGACGATCAGTTCTTGGAAGACTTAAAAGAACGCTCTGATTATTTAGACAAGTATTTAAATGTCTAACGCATTCGAGGATTAACTTCAGAAATCGTCCGTAGCAACATAACATTGATTATTTTTGTCGGCAAAAGGTTAGTGCCTTTTTCTAACTATTATAGATAAGCAATGAAAGTCGCCATTTATAGTCAAACATATCAAGAAGATACCTTGCAATATGTTATGGAACTTGTGGAGGAGCTCGAAAAAGAAGGAGCTTTCATAGCAATTGAAAAAGACTTTCATAAATTTCTTTCCGAGAGTTGTTCCGTAAAACAATACCACCGTTTTTCTGATTCCGAGGGGCTTGATGGTTCCTTTGATATGTTTGTAAGTTTTGGGGGTGATGGTACTATTTTAAGGGCAACCACATTTGTAGGGCATTTGGGTATACCGATTGTCGGGGTGAATACGGGCCGTCTAGGTTTTCTGTCGACATTCAACAAAGAAGAGGTTCGAAAGGTGGTGCAGGAGTTTATTAAAGGCAACTACACTATTGTCGAGCGAAGCTTGGTTGAGGTAAATGCTGAATCGAATATTCCTGAGTTAGCGAACTTGAATTTTGCACTCAACGAAATTACCGTAAGCCGTAAGGATACCACCTCGATGATTACTGTAGAAACCTACCTTAATGATGAATACCTTACCTCATACTGGGCCGATGGCCTTATAATAGCTACACCTACAGGGTCGACGGGCTATTCGCTAAGCTGTGGCGGACCGGTAATTGTGCCGACTGCAAAATCGTTGGTGCTTACCCCCATAGCGCCGCATAACCTAAATGCGCGCCCTTTGGTAATTTCAGACGACACAAAAATTCGTTTAAAAGTTTCCGGCCGGGAAGAACATCACTTGATTTCGCTTGATTCAAGAATAGCTTCCGTTGAAAACGGAAAAGAGATATTGATCCAGAAAGCCGGTTTCGTTATCAAAATGGTAGAATATACTTCAGAAAGCTTTCTAAAAACACTTCGTAACAAATTGCTATGGGGCGAGGATCGTCGCAATTGAGCATTTGGCGGACAATAAATATTCGCAAATACTGTTTATCATGTGAGAACATTAATGAACCTAATTTGGCCCTTTTCAGATAAATGTGGTTTAAAGATGGATTAAGGGTGACAGTTGGAGCAATTGTTATATCCGCAAACTAGAGACTTTTTATGAGGCGATTCATTATCGTATTGCTACTGTGCACATTTTCTAAGGTAAGTTCCCAGACCTATGAAGTAGGTATTTTTGCTGGTGGAGCCAACAACATTGGCGATGTAGGACGCACGAATTATGTATTGCCCTCGAATATCGCGTTTGGCGGTCTTTTTAAATGGAATCTAGCCAAACGCTATGCTTGGCGTGCAAGCGCAGTTTACGGAAAGTTCAAGGCAGATGATTCGAAATCGAGCAACCCTTCTCGGCAACAGCGTGGTTTTGTGGCCGACAATTCCATTTTAGAAGCTTCGGCAGGGCTGGAATTCAATTTTGTGGAATACAACCTGCACAAGTTAGGGCCTGCATTTACTCCTTATTTATATACTGGCATATCTTACTTTAGATATGATTACAACTATTTTGACGCAGGGCAGCAAATAGATGTTGCACAGAAAGATGGTTCTATTGCTATTCCGATGACGGTCGGCGCTAAGCTACGTTTGAACCAATTTCTAATACTGGGTGCGGAAATTGGAGCACGGTATACCTTTACCGATAACCTAGATGGCAGTAACCCTACCAAATTGAACGTCAATCAGCAGCTGGGAGATCTTCAGTTCGGCAATATTTTTAGCGACGATTGGTATGTTTTCTCAGGATTAACCTTAACTTACACCTTTGGTAGAAAACCGTGTATGGACTGCTTCGAATAGGCCTAAACCATTGGTATGACACCCTCATATTACGTTTTAAGATAGTATGATCGATTTCTTATGGATATTCCAGAAGATATTATAGACAAGAAAAACCTGCCGAAACATATTGCCATAATTATGGACGGTAATGGTCGATGGGCTAAAGAACGTGGCAAAAGAAGGGTTTTTGGTCACGAGAATGGAGTCCACGCTGTACGGACTACGGTAGAAAATTGCGCCAAGATCGGTGTGGACTGCCTAACTTTGTATACCTTCTCTACGGAAAATTGGAAACGACCCAAACTAGAGGTCGATACGCTCATGAAACTTTTGGTAGCCTCCCTAAAAAAAGAGCTCAAGACTTTTATCAAGAACAACATCAGGTTAAATACTATCGGAGACATTACTTCGCTTCCTAAAAAAGCATTTAAAGAACTTGAAGAGGTAATGGAAAAAACGAAAAACCATACTGGAATGACACTTACTTTGGCCCTCAGTTATGGCGCCCGTGAAGAAATAACCAACGCTATTCGCCAAATTGGAACCAAAGTTAAAAATAATATAATTTCAATTGAAAACATTGATGAAACCATTATTAATACCCATCTTTACACGCACGATTTACCAGACGTAGATTTGCTCATCCGTACTAGTGGCGAACATCGGATCAGCAATTTTTTACTTTGGCAGATAGCCTATGCGGAATTATATTTCGTTGATGTATTTTGGCCCGATTTTAGAGGCGAACATTTGGCACAGGCCATAAAAAGTTATCAGAACAGAGAACGAAGATTTGGAAAGACCAGCGAACAACTCAACTAACGATATGAAAAGGTTCATATCCTTTGAACCCTTATTAACACTTCTCCTCCTTTTTACCTTAACCTTTACCACCGCACAAGAGCTTTCTTTTGAAGATGGCAAAAAGTATATTTTAGGTGGTCTGGAAGTAACCGGTTTGGAAAGTTATAATGAACAGACCGTTAAGACCTATACAGGCTTGCGCGTTGGGCAACCAATTACCGTTCCTGGCGACGAAATCAGCGAGGTTATTAAAAAATTATGGGGTCTCGAACTATTTAGGGATATACAGTTCAATCTTGTCAATGTTGAGGGTGATAAGGTCTTTTTAGAGCTGCATATTACTGAAAGGCCAACTCTTTCCAATGTCAAGATAAATGGGGTAAAATCCAGAAAAGTAGACGATATCCTGAAAGATACAGATCTTAAAAAAGGAAAGAAGATAACGGAGAGCCTTATTGCGAATACCAAGAACTATTTGGAAAACAAGTACAAAAAACAAGGTTTTCTAAACGCGAAAGTTTCGATTGCGGTAGCTAAGGATACCGTTGAGGGCAATACCCAAAAGATGGTTATCAATGTCGATAAGGGCGATAAAGTCAAAATAAAGGAAATGATTTTTGAGGGCAACGAACAGATGTCCGACCGAAAATTGCAAAACTCGTTCAAGAAAACCAAAGAAAAGCGTATTTGGCGTTTCTGGAAGAAATCAAAGTTCATTGAGGAAGACTATGAAAACGACTTAGGTCTTCTCGCAGATAAATATGCCGAGAACGGTTACCGTGATGCCCGAGTCGTTACCGATTCGGTAATTAAGGTAGACGAGAATAACATCAACCTGAAATTCGATATTGAAGAAGGTAACAAATACTATTTTGGAGACATCAATTTCGTAGGTAATAGTGTTTATACCGACCGCCAGTTGGCAGCAGTGTTGGGTATAAAAAAGGGCGATACTTATAATGGGGTACTGTTACGCGAGCGCATAGCCGATGATTCAAAACCCGATGCCGAAGATTTGACGAACCTTTACCAGAACAATGGGTATTTATTTTCCTCTATAAATCCGGTCGAGGTCTCGGCGGAGAACGATACTATCAATTTTGAAATTCGCATTATAGAAGGAAAAGAGACCTTTTTGAACCATATCGAAGTAGTTGGTAATGACCGTACCAACGACCATGTTATTTTTCGTGAACTACGCACGCGCCCAGGCAACAAGTATGCTAAAAGCGATATCATAAGAACGATTCAAGAACTGCAGCAACTGGGGTATTTCGATGCCGAACAGATAAGTCCCGATATTCAGAACGCAAACCCGAACGAGGGCACGGTAGATGTAAAATGGAACCTTGTTGAATCGGGTTCTAGCCAAATCGAGCTGCAAGGGGGTTATGGTGGCGGCGGTTTTATAGGTACGTTGGGCCTATCTTTTAATAATTTCTCGATCAAGGATATTTTCAACGGTAAAGAATACAAACCTGTGCCTATGGGCGATGGGCAAACCTTTGCAATGCGCGTGCAGGCCAGTAGAACCTTTCGTGTCTACAGCCTTAATTTTTCCGAACCTTGGTTAGGTGGTAAAAAGCCGGTGCGATTTAGTCTGAACCTTTCGAGAACACAGCAGTTCGGGGTCGATTTTGCCAACTCTAGAAGAGGTCGGGTCGAAGTTGACAAAAGTAGGGGCTTTGCGATCACCGGTATTTCTGCAGGTCTGGCCAAACGTGTCCAATGGCCTGATGATTATTTCACAATTTCACATTCGTTGAGTTATCAGCTATATGAATTCAATAATTACGATATCGGGCTGTTCAATTTTGGAAACGGAAAATCGAATTCGTTTGCCTATACCTTAGGAA
>ENA-ORXU01002900-ORXU01002900.1-marine-metagenome-genome-assembly--contig:-NODE-2900-length-11166-cov-3.255478_pt1 | contig 11166 bp, 9 predicted proteins | sample MGYA00237869_ERZ511484 | MGnify/ENA metagenome assembly ERZ511484 | reverse complement strand
GGCGGTCGTACATCGCGAAGGTGATGGCATTGCGCTGGTCGGGGCGGTCGAAGGTGATCGTGCCGATCCCTTCGTCGATGGCGTAGAGGATGTCGTCGCTCATGCGCTTGCTCCCGTATCGGCCTCGAATCCGGCGGCGGTGATGGCGGCGACCGCGCAGGTCTCATCGTTGTCCGAACTGTCCCCGGTGACGCCCACCGCGCCGATGATCGCGCCACCGGAGCGGATCAGCACCCCGCCGGGGACGGGGACGAGCGCACCGTTCGCCAGCGCGTTCATCGACTGGATGAAATAGGGCTGGGCCTCGGCGCGCTCGAACAAGGCCCGCGAGCCGATGCCCATCATCACCGCGCCATGGGCCTTGCCGTAGGCCACCCTGAACCGCATCGGGCTGGCCCCGTCCGACCGCTCGAAGGCGATGGGATGGCCGCCCGCATCGACGACGCAGACGGATAGCGGCTTCATCCCGGCTTCGGCCCCGGTATCGAGGATCGCGCGGACCATGGCGCGGGCGATTTCGAGGGTCAGTGTCATCGGTAGAAATACTCCACGAGGAACATCGGGATGGCGGGGATGTAGGTGCACATCATCAGGACGGCCAGAAGGACGGCGACGAACCAGATGTTGACCTTCGATACCTCCCACACGTTGGCCCGCGCGATGGAGCATGAGGTGATGAGCACGCTGGCCACGGGGGGCGTCTGCTGTCCGATGGCCAGATTCAGCGTGACGACGAGGCCGAAATGCACGGGGTCGATGCCTGCGCCCTGGATCAGCGGGATGACGATGGGCACGACGAGGATGATCGCCGCCGCCGAATGCAGGAAGAAGCCGATGACGAGGAAGAAGACGTTCAGGATCGCGAGGATGACGTATTTGTTGTCGGTGAAGGCCAGCAGGTCGGCGGCGATCTGCTGGGGCACCTGCGCGCGGGTCAGGAAGCCGCCCATCAGCACGGAGGCCGCGACGAGAAGCATGACCACCGCCGTCTGCATCCCGCCGTCGAGCATGGCGGTCTTGAGCTGGCGCAGGTCCACCTCGCGATACCATGCGCCGACGACGATGGAGGCCAGCACTGCGAGACCGGCGGCCTCGGTCGCCGTGACCCAGCCGCCGAAGATGCCGCCGAGGATGATGACCGGCAGGGCGAAGGTGGGCAGTGCCTCGATGAAGGTCGCCTTGAGGCGTGGCATGTCGAATGCCTGCTCGACGGGCAGGTTGTAGCGCCGCGCGAACATGGCGGCGACGCCCATCAGTCCCGCCGCCCCCAGCAGGCCGGGTACGACCCCGGCGACGAAGAGCTGCTCGACCGACGTCCCCGCCGAGACCGCGTAGAGGATCATCGGAATCGAGGGCGGGATGATGATGGCCAGCGAGGCGGAGGAGGAGGTGATGGCAGCGGCGAATTCCTTGGAATAGCCGCGCTTCTTCATCTCCGGGATCATGATCGACCCCATCGCGGCGACGTCGGCGACCGCCGAGCCGCTGATTTCCGCGAAGAAGAGCGATACGCCGACATTGACCATCGCCAGCCCGCCCCGGACGAATCCGATCAGGGCGGAAACGAAGTTTATGAGGCGCACGGTGATGCCGGTCGCGTTCATGATGGCCCCGGCCAGCACGAACATCGGAATGGCGATCAGCGAGAACTTGGTCGAGCCGTCATACATGTCGAGCGCGACGGTCACGAGGCTGCCCGGCCCTTCCGTGACCAGAAGGCCCATCACCCCGGCCACGGCCAGCGCCACGGCAATCGGCACGTTGATGAGCATCAGCGCCAGCAGGATGAGAAACATGAGGGCGATCAGCATGGAAAACTCCTGTCGCATCCCCGGCCTTGCGCCGGGGCCTCGACGGTCGAAACGGAACCTGCGCCGACAAGTCGCTCCGATCGGGATCGATGCTCGCGATCGGCTCGTCCTTCCATTCGCGTCTGCACCGCTTCGACCGTCGCTTGCGGAGAAGCGCCGCATCCAGGGTTGCGTGCGTCTCGACCTATACGAGGGTATGGATGCCGTACTTCTCGGTATGGCTCGACACACCATCTGAACGATGCTGCTCCGGACGTTGCCTGAGATCGTGGGCCAAGCCGGTATGGATCGCCTTCGTCGGTGGCAAAGGGCATCACGCCTTTTCCTCCACGATCTCGGGATGCTCCAGCGAGATGCCTTCGCGCACGGTGCGCAGGTATTCGGGCATGGAAAGGAGCTGCGCGACGATGAAGAGGATCGCGCCGATGGGAATGACCGACTGGGTGAACTGCACCGGCACCCATGTCAGCGAGTCGAGCGTGTCGCCGGCCAGCACCTCCAGTACCGTCAGGCCCGCCCAGGCGAGCAGGACGAAGAAGGCGAGCACCACCAGCTCCGCAAAGATCGCCGCCGCCATGCGGAGGCCCTGCGGCATGGCGAGCAGCACGGAGTCGAAGCCGATATGGCGGCGTTTCAGGGCGGCGAGCGCGGCCCCGTAATAGGTGATCCAGGACAGCATGATCGAGGCGACCTCGTCATACCAGGAGAACGAATCGCCCATGATGCGGGCGATCACCGCGATGACGACGACGACCGTCAGGGCGATCATCAGAATGATGGTCGCCCATTCCAGCAACCATTCGAGGATGTTCTTGAGGGCGGTCATGGTCGTTTTCCGGGCGAATTGAGAAAACCGCATTCCCCGGCGATCGGAGCGCGATCCGGGGCCTCGCGTCTGTCGAGACCCCGGACGGACGCTGTCGCGTCGTCCGGGGATGCGTTGCTTCTGCCGTCGACTATGCGATCAGTTGGAGGCGGCCAGACCCTGCACCGTATCGATCAGTTCGCGGCCACCTTCGACGGTTTCCGCGAACTCGTCATAGATCGGTTTGGATGCAGCGATGAAGGCGTCCTTGTCCGGGTCGATCACCTCGACGCCCGCATCCTCGATCACCTTCAGCAGTTCGACTTCCAGTTCGGCGGCGCGCTTGTAGACGAAGGCCTGCGTGGAGGCCGCGCAGGTTTCCAGCTCGTCGCGCACGTCCTGGGGCAGCTTCGCGTAATGCTTCTTGGAGGTCAGGATGTAGGCGGGCGTGTAGACGTGACCCGTCTTGGACAGGTATTTCTGCACTTCCTGGAACTTCGCCGAGGCGATCTGGGCGTAGGGGTTTTCCTGCCCGTCGATCACGCCGGTCTTGAGCGCGGTGAAGACGTCGGAAAAGGCCATCGGGGTGGGGTTCGCGCCATAGAGCTTGAACATCTTCACGCGCCACGACCCTTTGGGCGTGCGCAGCTTGATGCCTTCGAGGTCGGACGGCACATCGATGGGCCGGGTATTGTTGGTGATATTGCGGAAGCCGTTCTCGAAATAGCCGAGGATATGATAGCCGTTGTCGTTCGCGGCCTTCTGGAAGGTCGGGCCGAGTTCCTTCTGGACGCGCTTCATGTGCTCGCGGTCCTTGATGATATAGGGCATCTCGAAGATGCCGAACTCATCGGAAACCGAGGACATGACCGAAGACGGCAGGGCGAAGGTGATCTGGCCGAGCTTGAGCTTCTGGAGCAGTTCCTTGTCCTTGCCGAGCTGGCTGGAGCCGAATGTCTGGATTTCCGCCTTGTCGCCCAGCGCCGCATTGGCACATTTGGCATAGGCCTCGACGCTTTCCTCGAAGAGCGAGCCGGGCTTGCCCACATGGCCGAATTTCAGCGTCATGTCGGCGGCGAGGGCTGGGCTGGCGAGGATTGCCGCGAGGGCGGCAGCGGTGATCGTCCGGATGAACATGCATTTCTCTCCCTTGGAATCGCCCCGTTTTCGGGGTCTGATAATCTGGTGCACCACAGTTATTCAGGATTCGGCGAGGAAATCCAGCGCCACCTGCGCCCCGCCCTTCTCATGGGCGACGCCCGCCCGTTGCAGGCCCATCTCGACGCCGCAGAGGGTGCCCATGAGCATGAGATCGTTGAAATCGCCCAAGTGACCGATGCGGAAGACCTGATCGGCGACCTTGTTCAAGCCCGTCCCGAGCGACATGTCGAACCCGTCGAGGATGGTCGCGCGCAGGGCGTCTGCCCCCTTGCGGTCGGGCATCAGGACGGCGGTGAGGGCGTTGGAATATTCGTCCGGGTTCTGGCAGAGGATATCGAGACCCCATGCCCGCACGGCCTTGCGGGTCGCCTCGCCATGGCGGGTATGGCGGGCGAAGACGTTCTCCAAGCCCTCCTCCGCCAGCATGTCGAGCGCCTCGCGCAACCCGTAGAGCAAGGTGGTGGCGGGCGTGTAGGGAAAGAAGCCGCTGGCATTGGGGCCGAGCATATCGTGCCAGTCCCAGTAGGAGCGTCTCGCACCGCCATCCTTCGCCGCCGCGAGCGCCTTCGCGCCGACCGCGTTGAAGGACAGGCCGGGGGGCAGCATGAGACCCTTCTGCGATCCGGCGACCACGACATCGACGCCCCATTCGTCGGTGCGGAAATCGATGGAGCCGAGCGAGGAGATGGTATCGACCATGAGAAGCGCCGGGTGCCCCGCATCGTCCATGGCCCTGCGCACGGCGGCGATATCGCTGGTGATGCCCGTGGCGGTGTCGTTATGGACGACGCAGACGGCCTTGAAGGTATGCGCCCTGTCTTCGGCCAGCGCCTCGCCGATCGCCGCCGCATTCACGCCCGAGCGCCAGTCGCCCTGCATGAAGGTGGCATCGAGGCCGAGCTTGTCGGCCATCTTCTTCCACAGGGTCGCGAACTGGCCGGTTTCGTACATCAGGACGGCATCGTCCGGGGCCAGCACGTTCACGAGAGCCGCCTCCCATGCCCCCGTACCCGAAGCCGGATAGATGATGACGGGGTTCTTCGTCTTGAAGACGTCCTTGATGTCCTGCAGCACGGTTTCGCCCAATTCGGCGAAGGTCGGACCGCGATGGTCGATGACGGCGCGATGCATGGCGCGCAGGATGCGGTCCGGGGTATTGGTAGGCCCCGGAATCTGCAGAAAATGGCGTCCCGATTTCATGGTAGCGGTCTCCCCTCGATCATGGCGGGGAACGCTACTCGCGTTCCGTTCGTTTGTACAAGTAAGGCATTTTCTGGATTTTGACGTTCAGAGTGCCGGAAAGGCGCGTTCTGTGCGTATGATTGCCATGAACGGACTGCCAACCGCCGAATTCGACCAACTGAATGCGTCACTGGCCGAATGCGTCACTGGCCATGCCAAGGAGAACGACATGACCCGACCGAACCGCCCTCTCGCAACTCTGCTGACCCTGATGGGCAGTGCGGCCCTCACCATCGGCACCGCCTCGGCACAGACCTACCAGAGCCAGCCCACCTATCAGTACCAGCAGCCGAGCTATGCCGCGCCGACCTATACGCAGCCCGCCACCGCCTATCCGAGCGTGACGGACCCGGTCTATCCGGCACCTACCGCACCGGTCCAGACCTACGAGGCCCCCCCGGCGACGACCTATACCGCGCCCGCCACGACGACCTATGCCGCGCCGGACCAGAGCTACGACAATACCGTCATCTATGGCACGCTGCCCGCACAGCCCGCGCCGACGACGACCTATTCCAACGCCCAGGTCGGGTCGGTCGGACCGGCACAGCCCTATGTCCCGCCGACCTACGCTCCCCCGGTCACGGGCAACACGACCGTCTATGCCCCGGCTCCGCAGGGCAGCGTTCCGACGCCCTATTACGGACAGCAGGGCTATGCCGACCAACCCCTCTATCCCGCCCCGACCTACGCGCAGCAGCCTGCACCACAGCCGCCGGTCTACGCGCAACCCGAATACGGCGCGCCGCAGCCGAGCGTGACCTGGGTACCCGCTCCCCGGCCACAGCCCGTGCCGACGCCCTATGGCCAGCCATCCTATGCCGGCCCTTCCCAGACGGGAACCACGGCCCTGATCGGCGGGCTGGTCGGTGCGGCCATCCTCGGGACGATCTTCGCGGATGACGACAGCGACGACGATCGCCGTTACCGGGGCGATTCCTACGAGCGTCGTCAGCAGTTCGAGGCCTTCGACCGTCGCAGGCAGTTCGAGGAAGCCCGCCGGCAGGACCGACTCGAACAGCGCCAGCAACGTATCCGCGAGCAGAAACGCGAAGCCCGAAAGGAGCGTCGCAAGCAGGAAAGGCGCAACGCCCGGATCGAGGAGCGCGAGCGTCTGCAGGCCGATGAAGCAAAGCGGCAGGAAATCCTGCGCGAGCAGAAACGCGAAGCCAGACAGGAGCGGCGCAAGCAGGAAAGACGCGACGCCCGGATCGAGGAGCGCGAGCGCCTGCAGGACGATGAAGCAAAGCGGCAGGAAATCCTGCGCGAGCAGGATCGCGAAGCCAGACAGGAGCGGCGCAAGCAGGAAAGGCGCAACGCCCGGATCGAGGAGCGCGAGCGCCTGCAGGACGAAGAAGCAAAACAGCAGGAAATCCTGCGCGAGCAGAAGCGCGAAGCCAGACAGGAACGGCGCAAGCAGGAAAGACGCGACGGCGAACGCGGCAATCGCAACGACGGCAAGGGCGAACGCCGTAACGCGCAGCAGTTCTACAACAACGAGCAGATCATCTATCTGCCCATCATCGAAGAAGGAGGCCGGGAGGCCAGAGGGTCGCAGAGGTAGCAAACCCCCTTCATGCCCCATCGGCCCGCAGATGACGTATCAGGCGCTCATCTGCGGGAGATGGGCGATGGCATTGGCATAATAGGCAAGCAGCAGGCCTTCCTTCGGATTCGCGACGAGAAGGCCGTCCTCCTCGATCACCAACTGCCGCAGGCGCATCATGCGCAGGCCGACATCCACGGCATAATCGTCATCGCCGCGCGGGATATGGGCATGGGCACCGGCGGCGACGAGGCTGTGCATCAGGGCCTGCGTGCGGACCTTCACCTCCAGCGGACTCAAGGGGCTTTCGGCTTCCTGCATGACGGTCGCGACGAGGGAGACCGGCAGGACCGGAACCACGGCCCCCACCCGCTGCATCAGGTCGGCACCCAGCGCATCGATATCGGCCCCGCCCCGTTCGCGCATGAACTCCGTCAGGGAGAGCGGCGCACCGAAGCTGACGCAGGCATAGCCGAAACGGTGCATCCGGCCTGTCAGGCGCAGCCATGACAGTCGCCCCATGAACCCCATCAGCGCCAGCGGACTGAAGCGAAAGCGTCCTTCCCCGCCGCCTTCGGTGAGGATGCGGTCCTCGAGTACCCGGTCATAGTTCAGCCCCACGGGAACGAAGGCCACGTCGCGGGAGACCCCCGGCTGGAACCCCTCGGCCATATAGGCCAGCAATCCCAGTTTCGCGGGTTGCAACGCGCCGGTACGGGTCAGCCCCCCTTCCGGAAAGACCGCCTGCGTCACCCCGCCCTCGGTCGCCATCGCCACGTAGCGCGACAGCACCTTGCGATAGAGTGCATTGCGCGACTTGCGGCGGATGAAATAGGCCCCCATCGACCGGATCAGCGTCGAGAGACCCCAAATCCGCGCCCATTCGCCCACCGCATAGCTCAGCGCACTGCGTTCGGCGGCGAGATACGTGACGAGCAGGTAATCCATGTTCGAGCGGTGGTTCATCACGAAGACCACCGTGGCCTCCGGGTCCATGGCCGCAAGCGCCGCATCGTCGATATAGCCGAGCCGCACCCGGAAGAGCGCCTGGGAAATCCATCGCGCGATCCGTGCCCCGAAGGAGAAATAGGCGAAGGCCGAGAAGGCGGGGACCGTCTCGCGGGCATAGCGTTCCACCCGCTCCATCGCGACGTCGCGGGGAACGCCCTCCTCGCGCACATGGTCCTCCAGCGCCGCCATGACTTCGGGGTCGTAGATCAGACGATCCACGAGCACCTTGCGCCGGGTGAGCTTGAAAGGCTGGATCTTCAGGTCGAGGCGGTCGTTCAGATCGTCGATGGCCCGGTTCACGCGCCGCCGGAAGAACCAGCGCAGCGACGGACCGACGATCCGGTCCACCAATCCCGCGATGCCGAGCGTTCCGACCAGAACGGCGAGCCAGACGGGAATTTCGAGGGTGGATGTCATGCCGCTACGCTAACCCGCTTTTACGGCGAGCGATATACTCGCGGTGCAGCGGGCACGAGCCGGGGAATGGGGTGACGAAGCACGAAACCCCGTTCACCCCAGCCGGATACGCAACTCGTCTACCCGTGATACGCAACCTTGCACATGCCGTCCTCGCCCGATGTTCGACCGCCGGTGTGGACACGGAAGAGCGATCGAGAAGGCCGGTAGAGCCGTTATTTCACGAAATCGCCGTTTGGGTGTGTCGCATATCACACCAAGGTCCGATAAGTTCGTGTCGGATGTCACAAGTCCAAGGGGCCGGTGCGACCGCAGGAGAATTCGATGCCAGAGACGATCGCGGGAATCCTGAAAGAAGGGTCCGTCCTGAAGGGTGTGGACGGCGCTCTCTCCGCAGCCCTCGTGGAGCGTGGCAGCAGCATCATCCTCGATGAAGGCCAGTCGCTGTTCCTCGAAGGCGACGAGGCAGGCGGCTTCTATATCGTCAAGTCGGGGGGGCTGAAGGCCACGCGCCTGTCACCCGATGGCGGCGAGCAATTGCTGGCCGTGTTCAGCCCCGGCGACAGCATCGGCGAGATGGGCATGTTCGACGACGAACCGCGCTCGGCCAGCATCGTCGCGCTGCGAACGTGTTCGTTGATGCACTGGTCGAAGAGCGTGTTCTTCCGGTTCGCCGACGAGAACGGGGGATTGTACCGGCACCTGCTGGGCGTGATGGCCAAGCGACTGCGCGAGGCGAACGATGCGCTGGCGGCGCGGGACTTCCTGCCGCTGGCGGGACAGCTCGCCCGCGTCATGCTGCGCCTCGGGGAAGGCTTCGGCGTCGAGATGCCCGACGGCAGTATCCGCATCTCGCACAGGCTGACCCAGTCCGAACTCGCCGCCATGATCGGCGCCTCCCGCGAAAACGTGAGCCGGGTCATCAACGACTGGAAACGCAAGGGCATCGTGGCGCATGAGGGCGGCTATTACCGCCTGATCGATCTGGAAGCACTGCACGAATTGAGCAACAGGTAGGTACGCCGCCGGGCCGCCCTATCCCTTGCCCAGATAGGCCGCCAGCTCAGGCCCCGGATTGGCGAAGACCTCGGCCGTGGGATGCGCGCCGTCGATGCGGCCTTCCATGCACAATGCCGTCAGATGCGCGATGCCCCGAGCCTCTTCCGGGGCATGGGTAATCATCAGCACGGCGATGCCGCGTTGCAGGACGGAGGCGTCGATGAGGGCCAGCATCTCGTCGCGCAGGGCCGGGCCGAGGGCCGCGAGAGGCTCGTCGAGCAGGAGCGCGGGCTGCTTGCGCAGCAATGCGCGGGCGAGGGCAGCGCGCTGGCGTTGCCCGCCCGAAAGTTCGGCAGGGCGGCGGGCGGCGAGATCGGCGAGGCCGACTTCCCGCAGGACATCGGCGATGGCACGGCGGTCATCGGCGGTGAGCGACAGGGAGGGTTCGAGGCCGAGGCCCACATTGCGCTCGATATCCAGATGCGGGAACAGGTTGTTGCTCTGGAACAGCAGCGTGACGGGGCGCTCGGCGGGGGGGCGGGCGGTGATATCCTCGCCATCGATGCGGATATGACCCGATGTCAGGGGCAGGAAACCGGCGATGGCCTCCAGCAAAGTGGATTTCCCGCTGCCCGAGGGGCCGACGATGGCACAGATTTGCCCTGCGGGGACCGAGAGGGTCGCGGTGAGGCGAAAACTGCCGCGTTCGATGAGAGCATTGCCGACGTCGATCATCCTGTCCGCCCCAATCTGTCGAATACCCAGAATACTCCGAAACTCAGGGCGATGAGGACGAGCGCCGCCCCGTAGGCCGCGTCGATCTGGCGGCTGCTGGCCAGCAGATGCATGAGCAAAGGCAGGGTCGGCTCGCTGGGGGTCGAAAACAGCGCGATGACGCCCAGATCGCCGATGGCCAGCGCCCCCGACAACCCCGCCGCGAAGCCGAGCGGCTGTCTCACGCGCGGCCAGTAGAGAACGCGCAATCGGGTGAGGCCGGTCAGGCCCAGCGAATCGGCGAGGCGTCCGTGCTCGTCATGGGCGAGGCGGATGGCGGGGATGAGGATGCGGAGCGCGAAAGGCGTGGCCATGGCCGCATTGACGATGGCGGTGAGGGGGAGCGCAAGGGCAAAGGGGTCGGCCACGGGGCGCAGCACGATGATGAAGGCGATGCCGATGACGAAGGGAGAGGCGGCGATGGGCAGCAGCCCCGCGAGGTCGGCCAGTCGCGCGGCGGTGCGCGATCCTCTCGTCTGGAGCGCCACGATCAGGGCGGCGAGTCCGAGGGACAGCAGGAGGGTGATGAGAATGGCGAGGACGGCCACGATGAGGCTGCGCCCCGCCGCCGCCCAGACCACGCCGGTCAGATCGTCCAACCCCCCCACGCCGCGCAGGAAGATGGCGAGCATCGGTGCCCCGAGGAAGAGACCGACGACGAGGATGGTCGCGGCATCGCCGAGGCGGCTCGCGCGGCTGCGCCCGTCCCACCGCTCGACGAGGGTGAGCGCGCCGGGGCTGGCGGTGACGGGGGCCGAGGCGGCAAACGCGACGAGGGCGGCGACGGCACAGACGGCGAATTGCAGGCCCGCGAGCCTGGCCGCGCGCCCGAGGTCGAAATCGTAGCTGGCCGCCTCGTAGATCGCGAGTTCGAGGGTGGTGGCGCGGGGGCCTCCGCCGAGAGCCAGCGCAACCGCGAAGCTGGTGGCGCAGACGAGGAAGACGAGGGCGAAGGCACCGGGGGCGCTGGCGCGGATGGCAGGCCATTCCACCAGGCGAAAGAGCGCGCGGCCCTCGATGCCGAGCTGGGCCGCAACGCGCCATCGCTCGGGCGGCAGATCGGCGAGCCCTTGCAGCACAAGGCGCGCGGCAAGGGGCAGGTTGAAGAACACATGAGCGATGAGGATGCCCGGCATTCCGTAGACGTTCAGCCTTCCCAGTCCCGCCCAGCCCATCGTATCGGCGATCCAGCCGGAGCGGCCCCAGACCGCGATCACCCCGAGGATGGCGACGATGACGGGCAGCAGGAAGGGCGCGCCGAGCAGGCTGGTGAGCGTATCGCGGCCCCAAAAGCGGCGACGGGCCAGCGCGCGGGCCAGCGGAATGGCGAGCAGGACGGAGAGGGCGGCGGAGAGGAATGCCTGCTCGAGCGTGAAGGTCAGGGCGCGCCAGTCGGCGGG
>ENA-ORXU01002898-ORXU01002898.1-marine-metagenome-genome-assembly--contig:-NODE-2898-length-11180-cov-2.526164_pt1 | contig 11180 bp, 7 predicted proteins | sample MGYA00237869_ERZ511484 | MGnify/ENA metagenome assembly ERZ511484 | reverse complement strand
GAGTGCCGACTTAAATGTGGGCTTGGAGGCTGATTTTAAGCAACGCGTTTTTTTACGGCTAGGAGCCGATCAGTGGCAGCGCTACCGCGCACTTGGAGAGGACGATGAGCGGCTGCAGGTTCGTCCCGCGCTTGGTTTAGGCCTTCGCCTCAAGAGCGCCTCGTTGGATTATGCCTTTAGCAATCCCGGTAACGACGACAATCTCTATGCCCACGTTGTGAGCTTGCAGCTTGCGCTCACCCGTCCTGAGGTCGACTAACCGACAGGCTATTCACGATACGCTCTTGCTACTGTTTGCCTAGACGGAGGTACCGATAATGCCCATTCAGTTGAATTCGTCGTTTCATCTCTTGGCCTTTACTGGCCATTTCAAGGGCGGTGATTAGGTGCTTCCGCAAAAACTTCTGACGATCGGGCTCGTGGTCCAAACACAGCAGTTCATACTCTTGCTCCACACTCAAGCCAACCTTTTTTCCAATTTCGAAGCTGTAGGCAGCAGTGTTTGGAGCTGGAAAAGCTGTGCGTGCCCCTACAAGGCGGGCGAGTTCCATAGCACGATCACGTAGATCGACTGCGTCAGCCAACTGGCCCGATGGCACTTCGAGGTTGAGTTTTTTCGCTAGGGCTATCGAGTAGAGCTGATCCCCTTTTGCGTCCTCAACACGTTGCACTACAGATAAATTAGCACCCTTTACGGTTACATCTAGGCTACCGCCAGCATGGCGCTGATCGATAGAGCGTAATACAGTTTCAGTACCTCGACTACACAGTTTGCCGTCAATTACTGGGAGGCTGAGGTAGCTGCGGCCATCATCGCTAAGCTGAGTGAACAGCTGGAGGTAGCGAGGCTCAAAAATGTGGAGCTTGACCTCTTCCCCTGGGAAAATCACCAGCTGGAGTGGGAAACAAGGGAAGGTCTCAAAATTTGGCATACAGCAAGCTACACTACCCAATATTTTAGGTAACACGAGCCTATCAAAGAAGCTTAGCACAGCCTAGTGCATGCACCTCCAACCAGAGAAACGAAACCTACTCGGGCGAGTCGGCTAAGCTGCCAAGGGCAAGCGCACTTTAGGCGCTCCAGACAACTCCCGCTGATGCTCATTGTAAAGCTCGACGAGCGTTGAAAGCCGCTCCTCCCATTGCAAAGCGGAGTCATTTCGAGCGGCTGCTTCGTTGATTCCAAGCTTCCGAATGCTCTGGAGCAGTTCGCTGTCCAAGTCACGCAAACACTTTAAGCGTTCTGCTACGAGAACATTTTCCTCCCTGGCAGATAACTCCTCGAGTTCTACGGCGACTGGAGCGTCTTCGAGGCACTTACACAAGCTCTCAAACTGCTCTTTTGAAAGAGGCTTACGTTGATTGAGGATGTCGAGTAAATCATCTTCGTGGATGCCGGATCCGGTGGAAATTTGGTGGAGCGGTAGTCCGCGTGCTTCGATCATATACTGGAGGTACACTGGAAGCTGAAACAAAGCCAAAATGCAATAATCTTGTGAAGGCCAGATGTGTAGGTTGCTGCTCTCCCACCGAGTCTAACAAGACTTTTTGACGGCGAACATCACTAACACCTAGCAAAAATAGGGTCAGTTTATAAATAGGGCTGCAGGAATCCGCACTTAAAGGCGAAAATTTGGAATTTGCAAAGTTTAGCGATGCATTATTGGCTCCATCACTCATAGTTAACTTAAGAAGCGTAATGGCCCGCGAAGCTTAACAGAAGGGCTAGAAGGGATAGCCTATCGCAATGTGAAATCGCGGACCGTCAACGCGGCTGCGCGTTTCGCTATTGAAGATGTTGAAGTTGCTTAGGGTCCAAGCATCGCCACCTGTTATCCAAGGCCTTCTGATAGGCGCGGGGACATCAAAGCGCACGATGAGTATGTCAAAGTCGAGCCGGATACCGGCACCCAGGCCGACGGCCAATTCTTTATAGAAATCCTCGAACCGAAAGAGGCCTTCTGGCGACTCTGCGCCGATGGGCCGAGCGAGCCACACATTACCAATATCCGTGAATACTGCACCTTCCACGAAAGGGGCTACATCGAAGCGATACTCAGCATTGAGTTCCAAACGGATATCACCGCTTTGATTGAGTGGCGAGTTGGTGGACAAAGAGTCGCCAGGAGGTAAGGCTTTACCTGGGCCTACACCACGTAGACGAAATGCGCGAATACTGTTAGGACCGCCTGCAAAAAATTGGTCGATGTAAGGCACCACCAGACTGTTTCCGTAGGGCAGTGCAGCACCAATGTATGCCCGTGAGGCAAGGGCTGTCGTACGACTCAAGTTGACTGTACGCCTTGCGTCTAGGTATGCTCGAGCATACTGACTCAAAATAACACCACCCAAGGTCTTCGGTCCACCATCGTCGGGGGTGGTGGCGAAGAGTGACGCGACGTTCCCGCTGGTTTTGAATCCACCTTCAAATGTCCAATAGCTGCCGACGCCGCTGAGCGGCTGATCGTTGTACCTGTAGATGTACTCTAGACCAGCAATGGCATTACTCTGCAGCGCCTGGCCAAAGCGTGGAGTTGCTTTGATGAGACTGTCAAACGTTGGGCTCGCGTTGGTTACGCCTGTATACGAGAGGTTAATTGGATACAATTCGTGAGTAACCCGCGGAGAGGCTTGATAGCGGTACCCAAGCCGCAGAGTGATGCTTTGCAGATTAAATTCTGGCCGGCTAGTGAGCTGGTAGCGCGTCGAAGCAAGCGTGCGCGGTATGTAAAACGCCTCACGTTCCAACGCTTTTGCAAAAGGACTAATTAGGCGTGGTAGGGCGAGCTCGAAGCGTACGGCGAGGTCGGTTGCGACGACAGTCTCATCGAAATCCGTAAGATCTGTCTGGGTGCCAACAGCGTAGCTCAACTCCGTGCGAAAGTCTTCTGCCCCGCTCAGTAAGTTGTTGTTACCATAATTGACAGAAGCCGACAAGCCAGGAGCCGTAGATCCAGCTCGGTTAGTTGCCTCAAAGTCGGCACCTACGCGTTGACTTTTGCCCTGAGTTAAGTATATAAATTGGTCAAGGACCGGCGTCGTATCAGTGAGGCGGCGCTTAAACTCGTAGTTGACGTACTTGAACACTCCAAGGTCGAGGAGCTGGTTGACAGTGTTACGGTAGATATGTTCATCGTACATATCTCCCCTGCGCAGACCAATTCTGCGCTCGAGCACAGGCGGGTGGATCCGAGCTGCAGAGTGGCGGACAACATGCAAATCATCATAGACTACGGTGTCGACTTCGGCAGCGCTGTAATCTTCCCCGACTGACCAGTTTGGGAAAATGTAGGTATCGCCAATGTGAAAGCGCTCGAAGGTGAGCGAGTCGTTGCCTACATCGAGCTTCATGTACACATTCGCCCCATTGTCGCCTGCCGTGCTATCAACAATGTAGAAGATGTTGTTGGTGGCGAACTCGAAGAAGCCATTATTCGCCGCTTTCTGGTCAATTCGTGTGCGCTCTGCATTAAGCGCTGCGACACTGTAGTACTCGCCTTGTCGAGCAAACGTGCCAGGCTTGAGTTCGTGTAAGAAATTGGTGAACGCGGTAGAATCCTGGGGCCAAACGACAGTATCCATTCTAGCCCTCCCCTGACTGGTCAGTGAATAAACAACCTCCACCCGAAGCGAATCCTCCTTGTTAAGTCGACTGTCCAACTTACTACCGAAGTAGCCGTGATCCTTGAGATAATCTACCATCAGCAGCTGCGTACGGTCTTGTGCAGCCTGATCGTAATGAGCAGGGGGCGCACCGAGGGTCTCTCGGAAAAAGTTCTTGATCCCCTTTTCCTTCTCAGTTTCGAGCTTGTACCACCACCACATTGCTAAGTTGGAAGTAGGCTCTTGCTGGACCTGAGTGAGCAGCGTAGCCTCTAGCGCATCCGGATCAGGGACTTTTTCGGGATTCTGAATTTCGACCCTACTGCTTCCATACAGTGGCCGGTCAGCACTCAAATAACGCTCGACCGAGCAGCCGGTGGCGATAGACCAAATTGCCAAACACGATACAAGGAGTGCGCGTATTCGTGTTGGCAAGGCGGGGAGTTAACAACAGCGCTTTGAGAGCGGAGCCGTGGTGTTAGACGTACAAAATTGCAACACCAGGCACACGCGCCAGGTTTGATTGAATTTTTAGCTGTTGAAAATCGTATCAGCCTTAGCTGGCTTCGTCTAGGCGGTTAGCAATCATTTCTAAGTCCCGGGCGATTTCTGCCCGTTGACTTTCGAGCGCGGCTTTTAGGCCCGCAGGGAGCGATGCAACTGCCAAGGCTTGGTCGTATCCGTTAAGTAAACGTGATTCCACCCCTTTAGCCTCTTGCAAAATGAGCCGGTCGTCTTCACCTGAGAAGATCGTCTTTAGGTCGGTAAAAATCTCATCAGCGGCATCCCCAAAAGGACGAGTCACATTCTTAGGAATTTCTCCGAGCTCCTGGATGCGATCGCGCAGATCGTTGTAGTAGCCTTTCCGCTGTGCGGCCTGCTGATAGAAGAAATCTATCAGTTCCTTCGAGTCCAGGTTGTCTTGGGTGGTATTAAACTCTCTGTAACTCTCATAGAGTCGACGCTGTAATCGATTGAGTTCGTGGATGAGCTGCTCAAAAGCCATAAGTGTGGTAGGTAGTTGCCTCGGCGCAATGTAGCGCAAACTCGGACCGGCCGGACGCCACTAGTGGCGACCGACCGGCCGAAGGGGGTTATTTGGGAAGTCTGATGACTGCGGTTAGGCAGTTGCAAAAGTGGTCTTTAGGTGCTCCATTTTTGAGAGGGCAGCCTGAACCTGACTTTTCTGGCGTGACACAACAGTTTGCGTGCTCATTGGCAACTGTGTATCGTTGAGTACTTCGGTGTAGCGCTCGAGAAAGTCCTTTTCACCTCGGATCACCTCGTTGATGACGGCTTCCTCATCATTGCCAGCGATAGCCGACTTGATATCGATCCAGAGGCGGTGAGCATCTGCCTTGAGGGTGGTCCCTTTCTCAGGCTTACCTCCCAATTGGCTGATCTCACTTTTTAGTTCGTGGCCAAAGTCATAGCGCTGCTGCGAATATTCTTTAAACCAGCTCTTTAAGCGGCTATCCGATACATCTTCTGCGCTTTCTTTATAACCTCTCTCAGCGTCGTAATTCGCCGCGATAAGTTTGTTGAGATTGTCTATGATTTCACTGTGGTCTGCCATGGTGCAATAGTTTTTTGGCGTTCAGGTTGGGTAGGAAGCCATGCGGCTACTTACAACTAAATAAAGGGTAAAGGAACGGTTCTTGTTCGTTCGGACAGCTTGCCAAAACGATACGGTCTGGAAAGCCGAAGCTTAATCGAACTCCCGCTGATAGCTAATACCGATACCGTTCTCATAGGGCTGTGAGGAGGATATGATATCGTAGTCAGGGCGTCGAAATACCCGGATCCTATAGCGCCCACTTTCAGTAAGCCTGTAGGCTACTACGAAGTTGCTTTGGAAACCGCCGGCATTGCTTGTTCCGGCAGTAGTCTCCGACCCAACATTTACGTCTGTGCCAAAGGTAACGGTGAGCCGATCGCTGAAGAGCGTTCGTGACACGTCGAGGTTGGCTGTATTCTGCCTGCCTAAGTATTGGTTCTCGTAGCTTTCTATTCCGATGTCAACATTGAACCCGCCTAAATAATTGTCAGCCAGCGAGTTAAGCTGGTTATTCACCAAATTCGAAATAGAGCTAATCGCGATTTGCTCCGCCTGAGCACCGGGGTCGAAGCCTCCCGCACCGCTACCGCCACTAAAGCTGTTGAAGACAAGTAGCGAAAATACCTGTTGGTAGATTTCCTGCTCGGTCATCGCCTCCAACGTCGCCTTGGCCGTATTAGAAAACCCCGATCCTTGCGATTGAGGAAGTTCTATCCCTAGATCAATCTCAGGCTCCTCCAGCGTGCCTTTCATAGACATTTCTACCTCGACATCCTGCCTACGTTTAGCGTTGGCTTCCTCGGCTGGTGTTAGCTGAGTACGAGACTCTAGGAGTGCGAACGTCGGGGTCTGTGTTTCGTAAATTGCCGTGATTGAGAACCTAGAATCCAGAGGATCACCTACGAAGCGAAGTGTACTTCCAGGAACAATCTCAAAATTATACTTTTTAACGTTTAGACCTCCAGTCTTTAGCGTAAACTGATATCCACCTTCGCTTATCGTATACAATCCAGTCATGCTAATGGCCCCATCAGGTGTCATCTGCACATTAAGTTCGGAGTTACCGCGGGCCACCAATGCATCGCCAGTTGTTGGATCAACTATGATGTGTAGTGTAGCCTCGTCATCCACATTAATGATGAGGGCTAGATCGAGACCAAGTGCGTTCGCTTTGTATACATCCTCGAGGGTCTGGGTAGTGTCGGCAGCGAGCTCTACAGGATCGGCATAGATAACCCAGGCTTCATCGGTGACGCTATTCACACTGAGCAAGGGCACCAAGGTGGCGTCAGTGCCAGGCTCTGTGGAAATGGTTCCTCGAACTACTGGAATATCCAGTGTTCCCGTGATTGCGACATCAGCGGCTACAATCGCTTCGCCGTAGTACAACTCGGTGAGAGTTGGTTCGGTATTTAGCACCCGGATACCGTCCGTAGAAAACGCAAGGTCGAAATCGAAATCCACGAAATAGTCGTGCGCAATTTGACCACTCAACGTGGCCTCCCGCCCAGCACTATCCGCTACGACGAGCGTATTGAAGTCTAGCAAGCGCTCGGAGATGTCGATGCGACTCTCGTTGACGTGGTAACGTGCTCCTGTGAGGCCTACGGTGGTTTCTGCATCGTCCAGGGCCACAAATCCTTCCAGCACAGGTTCGGTGGTTGTACCTAGGATAGTAAGGTCGGCAGTAAGTATTCCCTCCGTATTATCAAGTACACCAACCGCGAGCGGATCTATGATGCGCAGTTCGAATGCTTTGATGCGTGCTCGCAGGTCTAAACTGGCATCGGAAATACCGTACTCACCCACGATAGCTACATCATTGACTGGACCATCAAGGCGAACATCAATCCCAACTGCGTCACGCCCGTCACTACTAGCATTCGCGATGAGGGTGCCCACCGGCTGTTCGTTTAGAATGATATCCTGCACATCTAAGTCGGCGGTGTAGAAGTACTCGCCGAGCGGTTCTCTGACGCTCAGTTTTCCATTTACGAGACCCGTCAATGAGAAATCTTCGAGTTGCACCAAGCGGGCTACCTCACTTAATTGATATTGATCGATAATTACTGTGATAGGCGCGATATCGTCGTCCGCGCTTTCGTCGTCGCTCTCGATCGCTATACTCTGACCGTCCTTGCGGAATATGAGATTGTTAATATCAAGATAGTTGTTAAAGTATTCGATTTCATTGTTCTGATCAACCATCCATTCCTGTCCGGCAACCTTGAAGAGCTCGTCCATCTTTACCACGTAGCGACCTTCATCATTCTCGTTTACGGTAATGCCGGTACGGAGAAGTAAGCTGTCGGCCTCTAGGTATGCGTCTAAGTCGAAGGTGAGCAGTTTATCCTTTAGCGCGGCATTCGCAACAAGTAAATCTGCCTCAAAGCCAGTCATGCTTAAGCGAGCGGTTCTGACATTCAGCAGCATTTGCTCGAGGTCACCTCCTACTTCGGCTAGAATTGTATCGATTGCAATTCCATCATAAACTAGATCGGGGAGATAAAGCCGACTCGAGAGCGCCTTCTCTCGCGAATCAAATTGTCCTGTTAGGCTTACCGTGTCCAAACGCTCGATTGCCGGATCAAACAGCTTGAGGAAGTCGTATGGGTTCTCTAATGCGATAGCATACTCAAAGGATTGGTCTGCAATCACGCGTTGTACGCCAGGCTCCATAGCTAAGTCAGCAGGCTTATCGGTGGGATTTAGAAAATTATCGATCGGAAAATAATCATTCACATAATTCGTCAGCAGAATAGGCAGGTCAGCAGTATTGTAATCGCCAATAATACTCGCATCTAACAATGGAGACGTCACCACTACGAAGCGCCCTTCGCTGGTATCACCCGCCCGAAGCAGCAGACTATCCATAAATGCGTAATCGGACGAGTCCTGCAAATAGAAGCTATCAATAACTGCGCGACCCACAAGGTTATCTGCGCTGTTGCCACGGAGGTTCGCACTGACTGCCAAGCTAAGTCCAAGTGGAGTTGGATATAAATTCAGCGGCTGTAGTGCGATTGTATCCAAACGTGCCTCAAAGACCATATCGGGAATGGAATCCCTCATATTTACAAGTCCGTCGAAAGAAAGCTTCACATTCGGATCATCAATGGAAAAAGCCCCTTCGAATAACTGTCGATCTAGATTTCCATTTATGGCTATATCATGGTAGGTGTAACCTAAGTACGTAAAGCTCTCAATACTACCGTCAATACTGCTTGCAATTGTTTCAGGCGTCAGGCCTTCACCGTCCAAATCAAAGCTAAGTGACAGCGTGCCGAGCGTCGTATCCTGAAGCAGCGTACCGACTTGAAAACTATCAAGATCGACAGTGCCAGTGTAGGTCCCTGCCGTATAGTCTGCGTTCAAATCAGCAACTAGATCGGCACTTGCTGAGCCTAAGTCTGTTACCAAGGCGCCATCGACATCGAATTTGGTAACTGTTCCGGCAAAGTTGCCTTGGAAGTCGATGTCACCCAGCGCATCGAAGTCGATACCCAGGCTATCAGGTACAAAGGGCGCCAACTCAGCACTGTTTGTGGTAAACGAAGCCACATCCGCATCGATGTACAAATTGTCAGGATCGTCAATGTTGCGCAGCGCGAGCTGGCCTTTAAAGCCAGTCCTGCCCGCCGTGCGCAAATCGAGTCCGGTACCTCGAAATGTGGTAGTGGTACCTGCGACTTGGCCACTAAACCGAAACTGACCAAATTCTGCCAGCTCTGGTGGGATTTCGAGTCCCTGAGTCAAGCGATTGAGGTCGCTGTAGCTACTGGTTAGCCTATTGATATTGAGGTTGTAGGCTAATTGATCCGGGTCGAGCGCGTTGCGAATCGTTCCAGACGCGGCCAAGGTGGTTTGCTTGCCTATACGAACCGAAGCATTTTCCAACTCGAGCTCCGTGAGGGTGCCGTCGATCCTACCGTCCAGGTACAAATTGGCGTTCGCATCCAGGTTGAGTCCAGCTTCGCGCAAGGTTGGGGCTAGCACGCGCAAATCACTCATCGCCAAGTAGCTCTCGCTAAAGGTGAGGTCGATGTATGTAGTTGGGTTGAGGGCTGCGAAGTCCGCGAAGCTGTCGTAGTCTAAGGAGGCTTGCGCCAACACCTGTGAAGCATCAGTGTTGAACTTGAAGTTCCTCAAAGCCAGCGCGTCTGGCGTCATATCCAGCGCAAAGGATAGCTGGTCGACCGTCAGACCCGACCGCTCACGAAAACTCAAGTCATTCCAAACCAGGCTTAGCTGTGTCGAATCCCAGGCGAAGGACTCCGCTTGTGCATTGAGCTCGATAATCTCGATGTTACCAGCATCAAGGCCTTGCTCTACACGCTCAGTATTTGCATCGCGATAAGCGAAGTTGATCTGTTTTAGCGAAAGCTGATCGACGCTGACCGGCATACCAGCATATGGGAAGTCAAATACTACTGCGCCAGTCTGCGTCGTATCGGTTGCCGTTTGTGCTGCTGCGCGTGCCACTGGATCAACCTCGTCTATCACAAAGCTGCCGGTAATCCCTTCGACCGCTACGTTATCAATCGCGAGCGCAAGCGACTCCAGATCGAGTGAGCCAATGTCTACTAAAAGGCGATCGGCAGTGAGTCGCAAATCAGAGGGCGACTGCTCGTCGAGCAAGCGTATTCGCGTGTTGGTAATATCGACGGTGCGCAGCCCGAAATCGAACGCTGCCGCAGCTGTGTCGACCGCCACGGTGTCGCTCGGAGCAAAGGCATCGAGTATAAATTGGTAGTTGAAGGCTGAGTCGCCCCGCAGCTGATACGCATTGATTACGGCACCATCCATGGCAATCTCGTCCAGAAATATCTCACCACCAAAAAGGCTAAATGCCCCGATGTCGGCCGAGAGGGTATTGGCGTAGGCTAGGGTGTCGCCATTCAAATCTTCGATTAAAATACCGTCCACGCTAGCCGCGTCGAAAAACTTGAGGTCGATGTGCGCGATCTCCACATTGGCACCGCCCAGCATTTCCTCAATTGTAGGAATTGCATAGCCGAGCACCTTGTTCTGTACCGAAGGCAGCTGGATCGCAAGAATGATAATTACCAAAAGCAGCAGGACAATCCCCACAAACCAGCCGATCGTTTTCAGTAGGATGCGAATGGGCTTGGGTACTCTCCGCTTGCGTTCTGCGGGTGCGCTGTTATCAGATTGCGGGGAAGGAGGTTGTGGCACCGGCAGCTGGCGTATTTGTATTGTCTAGTCAAACCCTACCGAGACGCCCGCGGTTCGGCGCGTTGGCCCGATGTTAACGCACAATGGCCCAACGACCTAAGCGTCGCCGGGCCATTATTGAAGAATTGTTGGCGCTAAGGAGCCTTGCTAAGCTGCATTACTTTACCGCGAAGCGCTCGTTTTCGCTTCCCTTGTACTCGTTGTTTGGCAATACCGCCGCCGCAGCAATCTTAGCGAAGGTCACGATCGTTGAGTCATTATCGTCCCAGTACTCGACCTCCGTTGGCACTACTTTGATTAGCGAAGCTTGAGGGTCTTCCGGGCCGTCAAACCAAGCGTCCTGAATCTTGGAATAGTACTGTCGCTTCTTCACCGAATCAGTGACAATTTTAGCCTCTCCGGCCACCGAAACGTACTTAGTATCGCTGGGTTGAGCATAGGCCACGTTCACGCTACGATCGTGATAAATCTCCTGGACCTTTTCACTGCTCAGCGCGGTGAAGAACCAGAGCGTGCCGTCATCGTCTACCCCAGCAGTCGCCATAGGCCGCGAACGCAAGCCAGATCCTGTAGGATCATCAGTAACGAGCATGCCGTGGCGGATGTCTTCAACCAGGCTTTTAAATTTTGAGAGCTTTTCGGAGTAATCCATGTCAAGGGGGTTCAGGGTCGATTGTGGAAGTTGCCGCGACTATCTCTCGGTATGCGAGTCGTCTTGCGGTTTGGGGTTCGGAATTGAGTCGGGCTCAGGCTTGTTAGCATCTTTGTGCACCTGACGGCCATATCCACGGGTAGGAGTGTCTTGTCCAGGAGCGCGGTTTTC
>ENA-ORXU01002897-ORXU01002897.1-marine-metagenome-genome-assembly--contig:-NODE-2897-length-11180-cov-4.243898_pt1 | contig 11180 bp, 8 predicted proteins | sample MGYA00237869_ERZ511484 | MGnify/ENA metagenome assembly ERZ511484 | reverse complement strand
ACTCGTTGGCGGAACCGGTCTCTATCTGCGGACGCTGCTCGACGGAATTGCTCCTATCCCCGAAATTGAAGCTGCTGTGAGAGAGGCCGTTCGAGCCCTTTCGGTTCAGGAAGCCTATACGGCCTTGCAGGACGAAGATCCTGACCGTGCAGATCGGCTCCATCCATCAGATAGCCAGCGCATTGCCCGCGCACTCGAAGTCATCCGCTCTACCGGGCGTTCGCTGGGCGATTGGCAAGCGTATATTGAAGGCGGCATCGCAACGGACATTTCCCTAGCCCCCCTCGTACTCTTGCCTGAACGTGAAGCACTCTACGCTCGCTGCGACGCTCGCTTTACCGCCATGCTGGAAGGCGGTGCAATCGAGGAAGTTCGAGCACTTTTAGCGCGAGAATTGTCACCGGGATTGCCCGTGATGCGCGCGATAGGCGTGCCGGAGATCACCGGATATCTGCGCGGTGAGTGGACAAGAGAGCAAGCTATTGCAGACGGCCAGCAGGCGACTCGTAACTATGCCAAGCGCCAGTTTACATGGCTACGCAACCAGCTACCGTCGCAATGGCAGCGCGCGCACCCTGAAAATGTCGCTCTTGAGAAACATTTTGAAAGATTATTTCGTTATTAGGTGTTGACGAGACATATTACTATGCCTATCGCGACAATTAAAGTTCACTTACAACCGGCCCGGCAAGAGCGATCCTGCCGGGTCAGTTTTTGTCTAGCGAATGCCGAATAACAGGAGCTTCACGTGTCTGAAGAGCGCAGCGGCGCGGCAATATTGGTCGAAAGTCTTGTGCGGCAGGGCGTCGAATTTGTTTTCGGCTATCCCGGCGGCGCTGTCTTGCCGATCTATGATGAATTGTTTTCGGACAATCGCATACGCCACATCCTTGTACGGCATGAAGCAGGCGCTGCCCACGCGGCAGAAGGCTATGCTCGCTCTACCGGCAAGCCCGGCGTTGTGCTTGTCACCTCCGGCCCCGGCGCGACCAACGCAATTACAGGCATTGCCGATGCGCATATGGATTCGATCCCGCTGGTCGTGATCACTGGACAGGTGCCGACCAATTTGATCGGCACAGATGCTTTTCAGGAGGCCGACACTGTTGGCCTTACGCGCCATTGTTCGAAGCACAATTATCTTGTGAAAGACCCTGATAACCTTGCGGCAACTATCGAAGAAGCCTTCGAAATTGCCACGACAGGCCGCCCCGGCCCGGTGGTGATCGATGTTCCCAAGAACGTCCAGATCGCCACGGCCATGATGGGAGACGGTCCCACCGAAAGGCGCAAACGCTATACACCCCGCACCGTTGGCGCCGCGGACGAAATCGCCGAAGCAATCGAATTGATTGCTCGAGCCGAGCGGCCCATTCTCTATACCGGCGGCGGCGTTATCAATTCCGGCCCGCATGCGAGCGAATTGCTGCGCCAGTTACAGCAGCTTACCGGCGCTCCCCTAACCTCCACCTTGATGGGTCTTGGTGCATTTCCTGCTGACCATCCCGATTGGCTGGGTATGCTCGGCATGCACGGTACGTTTGAAGCCAATATGGCCATGAACCAGTGCGACGTGATGGTTTGCGTCGGCGCTCGTTTTGATGACCGTGTTACCGGCCGCCTTGATGCCTTTTCACCGGACTCAAAGAAGATCCACATCGATATTGACCGCGCCAGCATCAATAAAGTCGTGCCAGTCGATCTCGGCATCATCGGTGATTGCGGATCAGTGCTGGAACAATTGATTGCTGGCTGGGGTACGCGCAAAGCCCGTGATCTCGGCGAATGGAAGGCGCGAATTACAGGCTGGAAAGCCCGTGACAGCCTCGCTTACCCGCCACGAAAAGATGAGATCATGCCGCAACTTGCCGTCGAGCGCCTGTTCGCGCTGACGAAAGACCGCGACCCCATCATTACGACCGAAGTTGGCCAGCACCAGATGTGGGCGGCGCAGTATTTCGGCTTCATGGGGCCAAACAAATGGCTCACCAGCGGCGGCCTTGGCACGATGGGTTACGGCCTGCCTGCCGCTATTGGCGCGCAATTGGGCAATCCTGATGCGCTGGTGATCGACATTGCCGGTGAAGCCAGCATTCAAATGAATATTCAGGAGCTTGGCACTGCCAGCCAGTTTCGCCTGCCGGTGAAGATTTTCATCCTCAACAATGAATATATGGGAATGGTCCGCCAGTGGCAGGAACTGACCTATGAAAGCCGCTATTCCAACAGCTATTCCGACAGCCTGCCGGATTTCGTGCGGCTCGCCGAAAGCTATGGCTGGAAGGGGATTCGCATCACACAAGAATCCGAGCTCGACGCAGGGATTGAGGCGATGATGGCGTATGATGGGCCGGTCGTTGTCGATTGTCAGGTGTCCAAGGATGCCAATTGCTTCCCGATGATTCCATCGGGCGCTGCGCACACAGAAATGCTGCTGTACGGTGACATGGTTGAAGGCAGCATGGATGATGCAGCCAAGGCTTTGGTTTAGAGACGATCAGGATATGAAAATCGAACATCGCGAAGCCGAACGGCATGTGCTCACCGTTGTCGTGGACAATGAGCCGGGCATTCTTGCCAAGATCACCGGCCTATTCACCGCGCGTGGCTATAATATCGACAGCCTGACAGTGGCCGATATCTCGGAAGACCACGCGATCAGCCGGGTCACCATTGTCACCGGCGGCCCGCCGCAAGTGATTGACCAAATCATGGCGCAGCTTGAACGGCTGATACCCGTTCACCGCGTAATCGACCTGACTGATGAGGGCCCGCATGTTGAGCGCGAGCTCGCTTTGGTCAAAGTGCAAGGCACTGGCGAAACCCGCGTGGAAGCATTGCGAACGGCTGAGGTATTCCGCGCCAGTGTTGTCGACACAACCCCGGAAAGCTTCGTTTTCGAATTGACGGGATCGTCTGACAAGGTGAACAGCTTCATCGTGCTCATGCGCGGATTGGGATTGGTCGAAGTTGGCCGCTCCGGTGTCGTGGGAATGATGCGCGGTAGCGAAGGATCATAATGGAATATCTGAACCCAACTTTCATACTGCTGATGGCAGCCGCGCTGGCAGCGATCACTGCGATTGTACACTCAGTTCTTGGTGAGCAGCGTTTGATTGCGCCGCTTCTGGCGAGCGACACGCCGTTGCTTCAGATCCCCCTCGCCCGCGCTGTCACACGCTTCGCTTGGCACTGGACCAGCCTGCTTTGGGTGCTTGTGGCCGCAGTACTCGCGCTGGCCGCTTACGGCGACATTGACGCACCGTATCTGTTGCTTGGTATTGGCGCCGTGCATCTTGCCGCCGGAGTAGCCGACGCAATCATTTCTCGCGGACAGCACATTGGCTGGCCGCTGATCACCATCATCGGGGGCCTTGTGCTCCTCGCCTACTACATTCTTCAGACTCAATAGGACGACCCATGAAAGTCTATTACGACGCCGATGCCGATCTGAACCTCATCACCTACAAAAAAATTGTCGTACTCGGTTATGGCAGCCAGGGCCATGCCCATGCGCAAAACCTGCGCGATAGCGGCATCAAGGACGTTGCGATCGCGCTCCGCGAAGGCTCTGCCACTGCCAAGAAGGCACAGGATGCCGGGTTCGAGGTACTTTCGAACAAGCAAGCCGCAGAGCAGGCCGATATCTTGATGATCCTGGCTCCTGACGAACACCAGGCGGCAATTTGGGAAGACGATCTTAAAGGCAATATGAAGCCCGGTGCGGCACTTGCCTTCGCTCACGGCCTCAATGTGCATTTCGGTTTGATCGAACCGCCTGCTGACATCGATGTGATCATGATTGCGCCAAAGGGCCCCGGCCATACCGTGCGCAGCGAATACAATAAGGGCGGCGGCGTGCCATGCCTGATCGCTGTCCATCAGGATGCCAGCGGCAACGCACATGATCTCGCCCTCGCCTATGCCAGCGGTGTTGGTGGCGGCCGGTCGGGCATTATCGAAACCAATTTCCGCGAGGAATGTGAAACCGATCTGTTCGGCGAGCAGGCTGTGCTGTGCGGCGGCATCACCCACCTGATTCAAGCCGGCTTCGAGACTTTGACCGAAGCGGGTTACGCGCCCGAAATGGCCTATTTTGAATGCCTCCACGAAACCAAGCTGATTGTCGATCTGCTGTATGAAGGCGGCATCGCCAACATGCGCTATTCGATCAGCAACACCGCTGAATATGGCGACATCACGACCGGCCCCCGGATCATCACCGATGAGACGAAGGCGGAAATGAAGCGGGTTCTGGATGACATTCAGTCGGGCCGCTTCGTGAAGAACTTTGTTCTCGATAACCGCGCTGGGCAGCCAGAACTAAAAGCAGCGCGCAAGCGTGCCGAGGCCCATCCAATCGAGAAAACCGGCTCGCAACTGCGCGCCATGATGCCGTGGATCACTGCCAATCAGTTGGTGGACAAGGCAAAGAACTGAGGCGAGATCGAGCGGCATCATGAGTGATAGCCGCTCGGCCGCCCTGCTCAGCGCGCTAACCATCTGCCACGCCGAGTTATTAACTTGAAGCTAACCATAAATTGGCTACACCTGCATCCATGACTTTGAACGGTTTTCTACTGCTACGACTTACGCGCCCTTGGGCGTGAAGCTGGGTGCGCAAATGGCGCACGGGCTGCCCCCAAGGGATTTTCCGCACTTCACCGCAGTTGCCGTTAAAGAGAACATCCATGCCCATGCTCCCCAACCCGAGCGCAAAATACCGCCCGTTCCCGCAGATTGACCTGCCCAATCGGCAGTGGCCTGCCCGCACCATCACAGCGCCGCCGCGCTGGCTTTCCACTGATCTGCGCGATGGCAATCAATCGATCATCGACCCAATGGACAGCGCGAAGAAGGCTCGCTTTTTCGATCTGTTGGTTGAAGTTGGTGTCAAGGAAATCGAAGTTGGCTTTCCGGCTGCTGGCCAGACCGAATTCGATTTTATCAGCGGCCTCGTAAAGTCAGGCAAAGTGCCTGAGGACGTGCTGCTTCAGGTCCTCACCCAATCCCGCGAAGACTTGATCGAGCGCAGTTTTGAAAGCCTTGAAGGCGCGCATTCTGCCATCGTCCATCTCTACAACGCGGTCAGCCCGGCATGGCGAGACATCGTGTTCCGGATGAGCCGGGACGAAGTGCGCGACATCGCGGTGCGCGGCGCTCAAATGCTGGTGGATGAGGCGGCGAAGCGCCCCGGTACCAAATGGCACTTTGAATATTCGCCCGAGACCTTTTCGACCGCTGAACTCGATTTCAGCTTGGAGGTTTGCGAGGCCGTAATGAAGATTGTCGGGCCAACGAAGGATTGGCCGATCATCCTCAACCTGCCGGCCACGGTGGAGGCGGCAACGCCCAACATCTATGCCGATCAGATCGAGTATTTCTGCAACAATTTGCCCAACCGCGAAGCGGCCGCCATCAGTCTGCACACGCATAATGATCGCGGAACCGGAGTTGCCGCAGCCGAACTGGGTCTGATGGCAGGTGCGGACCGGGTGGAAGGGTGCCTGTTCGGCAATGGTGAGCGGACGGGCAATTGCTGCCTCGTCACAGTCGCGCTCAATATGTACACGCAAGGCGTCGATCCAGGGCTTGATTTCTCCGATATCGATCGCGTCATCGAAACCGTTGAATATTGCAACGAATTGCCTGTCCACGAACGCCACCCTTACGGCGGAGAGCTGGTATTCACGGCGTTCTCCGGCAGCCATCAGGATGCGATCAAGAAGGGGTTCGAGGCCAATGATCAGCAAAATGATGAACACTGGCGTGTGCCCTATCTGCCCATCGACCCTGCGGATTTAGGTCGGAATTACGAAGCGGTCATCCGGGTAAACTCCCAAAGCGGAAAAGGCGGCTTTGCTTGGGTGTTGCAGCAAAATCAGGGCCTTAAACTGCCGAAGCGTTTGCAGGCTGATTTCTCCCGCCATGTGCAATTTATGGCAGACGACCTTGGGCGCGAATTGAATGGCGCTGACATATGGAAATGCTTCCGCCAAACCTATTATCTGCAAGTTGACAAGCGCCGCTTTGCGCTGGTCGATTACGAAGAAAGCCGCGCAAGTGACGGCACCCGTATCTTCACCGGCACGGTAGAGGTCGATGGAGATGAGCAACGGGTTTCAGGGCGCGGCAAAGGTCTGATTTCTTCCGTGCTGGCAACATTGCGCGAAACCTTCGGCCTTGATTTTGAAGTCACTGACTATTCGGAACATGCGCTTGGAAGCGGCGTGGATTCACGTGCTGCCGCCTATATCGAATTCCTGTGTCCTGACGGGCGTACCGGATGGGGTGTGGGCGTGGATGAAGACGTCGCAACCGCTGGTGTGCGTGCGTTGCTGAGCGCTGCGAACAGCGCATCCCATGGCCCCGGAACACAGCGATTCTGATCGTTTCATGACCTTGCGCCTGACTATGTGATGATGCGTAGGGTCTGATCCGCGCGATGGTAGCGATGCCTCGGTAACTCCGACTGACACGCAACAGTCGGATGAAGACAACGATGCTCGAAACGCTATTTCTGGTTCTGGCGCTTATTGCATCAGGAGTATTCGCTGCGCTCTATCTGCGTGCCCGTGCCACGCTCGAGAAAGACGAGCGCGCGGCTCGCAGTTTCTACACGCTGACGCAGGTTGCACCGGCAGGCATCTGGCGCACCGATCCCAATGGCATGGCTCTTTTCGTAAATACGACCTGGGAAGAAATGACCGGCATGACTGACAAGGCCTGGCTGGGTGCGGGCTGGTCTAATGCACTGCATCCTGCTGACAAGGACAGAGTCTTTTCCAATCTCATGGGAAGCGTCGCCCGGCGTGAAAAATTCGAAGATGAATGGCGATGGAGACGGCCAGACGGATCAAGTTTTTGGGTCAAAGGACTTGGCGCTCCTGAATACGATGAAGATGGCGTCCTGGTCGGATATGTCGGCATCAACATTGATATCCAGCGATCAAAGGAGCTGGAGCAGGAATTGATAGAGGCGCGCGATTTCGCGGAGAAAGAGGCAGCGTCGAAGACGACCTTTCTCGCCAATATGAGTCATGACATCCGAACGCCGATGAATGGCGTGATCGGCTTCACCGAGCTGTTGCTCGAAACTGGCCTTGATGACGATCAGCGCGGGCATGTGCAGCTCATCGCAGACTCTGGCCGGGCAATGATGGATTTACTGAACGATATCCTTGATCATTCTAAGATTGCGTCCGGTCAGCTGAATATCGTGCTGGAACCGACTGATTTGCGACAACGGCTGTCACATTGCGCGAAACTCGTGGAACCGATCGCGCGGGCCAAGAACCTCTCGATCAGCGTCTGGGTGGACGATGCCGTCCCAACTCACGTAAAACTCGATCAACTTCGCATTGGCCAGATCATGCTCAACCTCGTTGGCAATGCCGTGAAATTCACAGAAACCGGCGGCGTTGATGTCGAGGCACGGATGGAGAATTCTACCGAAGGGCAATCACTGCTTATCTCCGTTATCGACACCGGCATTGGCATTGACGAGCAGCGGCTGGAGGACATTTTTACAGCATTCGTGCAAGAAGACGGCTCAACCGCCCGTACACATGGCGGAAGCGGACTTGGTCTTGCTATCAGCAGCCAATTGGCCGCGATGATGGGCGGGCGAATCAGCGTCCATTCAAAGCGCGGTGTCGGAACGCAGTTCACGCTGCGCCTTCCGCTTGTCGCCGCCGATTCTGTCTCTAAGGTACCAGCAGGCGCGCCAGCCATGTCCGACGCCGATGCACTGTCATGCCTTCATGGCGGCCACGTGCTGATTGCAGAGGACCACGGCATTAATCAGGAACTGATATTGGCCATGGCACGCACGCTTCAACTGGATGCACAATTGGTCAAAAACGGCGATGAAGCTGTCAGCGCCGTCGTCGAAGCCGATAAGGCAGGCATCCCTTTTGAGGCCATACTGATGGACTTGCAAATGCCCATAGTCGATGGGTTGGAAGCCACACGCCGCCTGCGCGCGCTTGGATATAGCGCAGATACCTTGCCCATCATTGCCCTGACGGCCAATTGTTATCCTGACGATATCGTCGCCTGCACCGAAGCTGGAATGCAGTCACATCTCGGCAAACCGGTGACCACCGTCGCCCTCGCAAGAGAGTTAGCACGATGGCTTGCGCCCGAAGGAAAGGCAAACGGAGGAGAGGTTACCCTTGCTGACAGTCAATTGGCCCGGGAGCCTTCAATCCCTTCATCGGCGACTGTCATACCGGGACTCGAGGACCGTTATCGTGATCGCAAGATCGAAATCGTGAGTAGCCTGCGAAAGACGCTCAACTCGCCCACTCAGCAAATTGATTGGGACGATCTCGCTTGCAAATTGCACAAGCTCGCCGGGGTCGCGGCGAACTTCGGTGAGCCAGAGCTTGGCGAAGCATCCCGCCGGCTTGAACGCTGGCTCACCACCTCTCACGAGCCTGAAGAATTGCTGGAGGCTCTGAAACGCGAATGGCCACATTTTGAGAAGGCGGCGTGAAATCCAGCGCCTTTTCTAACCGCCAGCGCCTTTTCTAATCGATGCGTCTGTCGCGCACCAGAGCGTTTCTGCCATCGCATCAAGTTCAGTGAAATCGATACCCAATCGGAAAGGATCTTTGCGGTTAAGCACCAACCTGCCATTGTTGCGATCCATAAGACGCCGGCGCAGCGCCTGTTGCAGCAAGTCCAATCGCATCAGCGCTTCTTCTCGGGCGAGAATTGGCGAACGGAAACGAATTTTGCTCCAGCTCGCTTCGACTTGCCCGACCCGCTGTGCGACCAATTCATTGTATATCCGGTGTGGCCCACGGTGCAGTGGCAAACCGCTCTTCAGAGCCGCCGATGCGCTTGCCGGAAGCAACAGACCGTTGGCTCGAAAATCATCGAAACCGATGCGCTGCTGCCCCAAGACGAACAGGAATTCGCCGAAGCAATCTTTTCGCAATAGCTGGCGGGGATGCAAGTGATGGCGCTGCATGCTTGCAAGAAACCCCGGCTTCCCTCGCCTGTTAACGCTGCGAAATGGCAAGCGGGGCCTACGCAAAACAACGCTACCGGCAGCCACGTTGAACGCGGCCCCCGTTAGTGCGACCTTTTCCACACTTGCAGCATGGCAAGGTTGTGCGAAGGTTCAAGCTCCAATGTCTCGCCCGAAGGGCCGATAAAGGTGAACGGTTGATCAATTCGGCCATGCTCCACCAGCCAATTGAGCAAGCGCAAGGCGACCTTGGCAGCTTCTGCACGGTCCATGCACATTTCTGGCGAAAGACGCAGTTCTTGATCTGTAAAAAGCGCCAAACCCTCGCTTTGCAAGCTACCATCAGAGTTACTTGTCAGCGCGGTCAGGCCAAGCCCAGGGAAGGCCCCACCCTCTATCCAGCTCTCTACCCCTCGCCGGAAGTAATCGGGAGCGCTGCACGAGCGTGCTGGATGCCATGCGACTGCACGAACATGATCGATTCGCGAAAATTGCGCGCCGAGCAAGGCAAGGCAGCGCACGACCGGAAACATTGCTCCGCCGCCGGACAGGTGTGGCCCCGGCGTCAGCGTAATTGCTTCAAACCCTGTTTGGTTGAAGTCTTGCGGCAAGGCGAATTGGTGCACACACCCGGGCGTTACTATCGGGCTGCTCGGTCCTAACCCGGCGAGATCAAACGTCAGTCCATTGACGAGCAATTCGACCCAACCTTCATCTGCACCACCTTCAAGCGCCGGGTCTATGCTCAATGAAAACTGCCCAAGCTTGTTCGCCAACTCTCGGACCTGCCGGGCACAGGGGCGTTGCCCCGCCTCAAACAATAACGAGACGGCAGAATGCAAATTATTCGATTCAAGGCGCTGCGCACTCGCTATCGAACTCAACCCTTGTCCTGCTATAACTTCACATGCTTCTAAACCCGGTTTGCGTAAAGTCATAGCTAGGCAGGTATAACTTCCGGTTTATAGAATGAATTTTTTTGGATAGGCAGAACCGCAATTCTGTCGAGAGGATTGTCGTCGCCCTTCCCTGATTTCACCCTGCAATGTAGAGAATTGGGATGAATACGAAAGTGACAGTTCTGGGTGTTGAAAAATCGCTGTCGGGCAAGGTTTGGCGTTGGCGTGGCGGCAATATGGAGCTGAGTACGGGAATCGCCGGACTGGAAGACGATATCACCACCCAGCTGCTGCTGTCGCGCGGCGTCGTTCGCGAAGACCTCGACAAGCACCGCCAGCCTAACCTGCGCTCATTCCTGCCTGACCCTTCAGCGTTTGCCGATATGGACCGCGCCGCGGAACGTATCGCGGAGGCTGTAATCACTGGGGAAACCGTGACGGTATATGGCGATTATGATGTTGACGGCGCGACAAGCTCTGCCTTGCTTATTCGGCTCATCCGAATGTTGGGCCACGACGCTCATCACTACATTCCTGATCGGCTGCTTGAAGGATATGGCCCCAGCGGAGAAGCTTTGCTGCGGATCGGGCAGGACGGTTCAAGCCTGATTGTGACTGTTGACTGCGGGGCAATGGCACACGAAGCGCTTGGCATGGCGCATGACGCCGGGATTGATGTCATTGTGGTGGACCATCACAAATGCTCCCCTGAATTACCGCGCACATACGCTTTGGTGAATCCAAACCGCTTGGACGAAAGCGATGTCGGAGCAGAACATGGCCACCTGGCAGCGGTGGGCGTTGCTTTCGTGCTTGCTGTGGCGATTGTCAGAACCTTGCGCCAACGCGGCTTTTTCGACGACAAGTCAGAGCCGGACCTTATGTCTCTGCTCGATTTGGTTGCACTGGGAACCGTTGCCGATGTTGCGGCGATTCGCGGTCTTAATCGTGCGTTTGTCGCGCAGGGCCTCAAGGTCATGGCCAAGCGCGCAAATACCGGCATGGCCGCGCTGATTGATGCGAGCCGTTTGAAAGCCGCACCCGCCGCCAGCGATTGCGGTTTTGCCCTTGGTCCCCGCAGCATGGTGCGGCTTGGTGATCTTGACGGCACGGGGTTGATCCAGCCTGGAACGCTTTTCGACACGTCATATCGCCTGTTACTGCCACCTGAGGCGGATCTTGATGCGATTTCGGACAGCGTGGAGACGCAAGTGGAAGGCGCGCGCTGGCGGGATCGGCGCAAGGGCGCGCCGGGAGTTGCGGAATTTGCCGAGCGGCTGACGGCGTTTCTGATGCTGGTG
>ENA-ORXU01002896-ORXU01002896.1-marine-metagenome-genome-assembly--contig:-NODE-2896-length-11184-cov-9.904745_pt1 | contig 11184 bp, 10 predicted proteins | sample MGYA00237869_ERZ511484 | MGnify/ENA metagenome assembly ERZ511484 | reverse complement strand
TGAATAATGAAGGAACCGAGGATTTTTCCTCGGGTGGGTTGGCATTAGCTGGCATAGCATTTTTGCTTACTTTTTTTTGCAATTAAGACTGAATGGTTCCGACAACGTCGGAAATCATAGATTCTAAATGTATCTATGATAAAGAAGAAACCGTACCACTGAGTACGGGTGGGCAGTAAGGCCCGCACGGCGAATGCAAGCAAGCTTTGCATCTATAGAAAATGTGTTTATGCTTTACTTCTGAATACCCCTAAATTAAGAAAATGGATTCATCAATCTTCCTAACATCATAAGTCCATTAGAGAAGCTTTGTCCTTTTTCCATCGTTTCTTTAGTGTAAGTGACTCCGACAGCGGATTCGCCGACATTGACTCTCTGTAACTTTGCCTTTTTAATGATATCAATACAAAATTCAAAACCATTATAATCAATAGCTAATTTTTGGGCAAAACTGCGAGACATGACCTTCAGGCCGCTCTGGCTATCACTAAGCCGCAAGCCCGTCTTCATCCAGCTGATCCAATTCCCTACGATATTATACATAATTCTGATGGTGGGTATGGTATTCTCAGTGAGAAAGCGGCTACCGATGACTAAGTCCAAATCTTTCTGATGTATCTCAGCCACAATCTTAACTAAGTCCTCTGGATGATGCTGCAAGTCAGCGTCGATGGTGGCTATGTATTCTGCTTTCTGCTTGACAGCGTGTTCTATTCCTGTCATAGTACTCGCCCCCGGCCCAAGATTGATTAAGTGATTGATCACCGTAACATTAGGGTTGTATTCAAAGAGTTGAGGTGTGTCATCATCGCTGCCATCATTAACGACAATTATGTGCGTGAAGCCCTTTTCTTCAAGCTGAGCCACTAGCGAACCGATACGCTTTTCTTCATTAAGAGCAGGAACGACCACATATACCCGATCGAGCAGTTTCTTTACGGAAGGTAATACGATGGTCTTAATTGATCTCATATATAGCGAAAGTACCTTTTCTTAGTAACTCATCTCCTTCTATATCGTATTTAGGCTGACCATTGACGGTGACGATATTATCCGTCGACATCAGCCTTACACTATCATTAGAAAGCACGTATGACAGTAACGCATTAAACTTAGTCGTGAGTGTCTTTTCAGGCGTATTATCTATGGATGGTGTATTCAAATCTATGATCATGTATTTGAATCCAGAGGCCTTCAGGACATCTGAGATGACGTATTGATTTGGGTATTTATCAACCAGTGCATAAAACATGCCCAACTGATTATCGGGCATGACACGCTTATGGTTTTCCTCTATAAAATAGGTCAATCCCGTTCCAACCTTGTAAATTTTAGTCTCAAGATCACTATTTATCTCATCAAATGTAGCTGAAAGACCTGGTGTGGTCCTATCCAGTAATTCAGATTTGGACTTAATTTCCCCAGTATTCCATAGATACACGTCTGGTGAGATGATAGCCTTTCCCATGTGCTGCTTAGGTGTGCCGGGAGTGATATTAGAGATTCTAGAAACCATTCCGATAGCGATCCAAATGCAAGCGAATATGACAAATGAAAGCTTTAGTAATACGCTCATAAAGTCATCCCGATCCTCAATTGTAGAAAAGTAATAGATCATACCAATCATCAACAGCACAAAAAATAGATACCCATACCAGATAATACCTGAGGAGAACACCAAGAAGAAAAATCCATAGCTAATAGACAATAATATTAAAGTCCTCACATTCATGGACTTTTTTTCCCAGTTTATAAAAGCAAAATAGAGTATGGCTAAGAAGCTAAGAATGATGAAGGGGTAAGTCACATAGTCTTGTTCACCCGAAATCCTTTCTAAGCCAGGTTTAATTATGCTAAATACAGCATACGCCCCCGCATATACATAGGCCAGTAGCCTATCTACCCAGTTAGCCTCAGGCATCGTGAAAATAGTTGAAGCAAACTCGGCTGAGACTTTGGTCTTATCTACTAAAATATACGAATTTGCAATTGACAGAACGAAGAAAATAAACGTTAGTAAAGCCATCATAAGCCTCTGAATGGGCTTCTTTAGAATGGCGAAGAGTATCAATGGAATAAACATAATGTAGAGAAAGCCAATATCTACGAAACTACCTTGCTGATTTGTATTCATAGACAAATCGTACGGTAAGGTAAGATATCGCGACAAGAGGTCCTCGTATCCGAAATATCGTTGAATTTCTTCCCTTTGGGTGTTGGTAAATGCTATATCACTAGCATCTAAAGCTGTCTGATCTTGGAAGGTAAAATACACAGAAATGCCCAATGATGCTAACAAAGCTATCACGGCAAAAGCAACAGGTATATATTTTTTTAGATTCAAAATTTGTCTTAGAACGCGAATATAATGCTTCGTCAGGTGAAATAAACCCTAATAAGTAGTGATGTTTAGCTTATTTGTTCTCTTCGTAATTCTTGATGAAGCCGTTCAAATTCATTTTGTAGCCCGGTGCTGTACCCATTAAGAGCGTTTTCGGCGATAAAGACTTTGTTTCAACATAGTTTTTTCCCATCCACGGCAGCATGGGTATGATGGCTATCGCTCCAAAAAGCACTGAGAATCTCATCAATTTAAACCACTTTTCCCTTTCAGATACCGCTAAGAATACGCATAAACCTACTCCAATAGCCAAAACGATCCATTGTTGATAACCCACCCCTAAGTGGTACTGCCTTAGCCCACCGACTTCGTCGATTTTAGCAATTAAGAATACTCCAACGCCCATCGACGCCCCCGAGATAAGGCCCACTACTCCACCTTTTACACCCCAATAAGCGATAATCATGGAAGCCATCAGGTATAAATGCGTAAATTTTATCCCTAAAGCAAAACCGTTAAGCAAAGCAAATATGACAATCATCTTCCAATCCCATTCCTTCGCTTGACATAGGTTCACAAATAGATGCACAATCACTATCTGGTAGAAAAGCAGGGCAAAATCTATCTTCACATCGATTGACAATTGGTTGTAAAACGCCGGAGTAACCGTAATCAACAGCATGATTAATAGTCTGTAGTTGATATCCAGCTTAAAAATATCCTTCGTAAAGTCGTTAACTGCGATCAGGCAGAGTATGAATGCAAAGAAAGAGATCGATATCGCCACTTCGTGGCTATCAAAGAGTATAAATCCCAAAGACATCAACAATTGCCAGTTGTACGGCTGAAATCCTTCTATAAGGCCCTGACTTTGAGCTATCAGCTGGGTAGAATTCATGTAGTAATTACGGGCATCGAAGCCGTAGGGATAGGGGGATTGGATAGATAAGAAGTTGATTGTCAGGGCGATAAGTAAGAGATAGAAGATGATGAAGCCCCAGTAGTTTATGTGTTGGTGGTCTTGAATGGGTTTGATGAAAGTTTTTAAAGTAGGAAGCACTTGTTTATACCCTAACAACAAGATTGCAGCCAGTGAAAGTAGTATTGAGTAGATATTCAGTAGATTAAAGACGCTCAATAAGAAGAAAAGAGCTATCGTAAGGCATATTCCTATTGAACTTGAAGTAGAATTTTCACTCTTTAGATTAATATTTATAACCTTAGTTCCTAACACTTTAGCGATTAAATAAACTAAAGACAGACAGCATAGAATTGATATATTCTTTATTGACAGTTTAAAAGCTTCATCAAGCGACAAACTCTTCCTTATAAACTCATCAAATGCATATAATACTGATAGTGAAATGATTACGTAAAGCAAAAACAAGAAAATAGGAGTATAATAAAGTGATTTTATTCTTTTATCATTAATAAATTGAACCACAGTGAATATAGTAATTCCAAATATTTGAGCAAATAATAGAAATCCAAAGATCTTGAATTTTTCAAATGAGTATTGATGCGATTCATGGATATCTAAATATTGGATAAATAGTAGCAGCATCAGTACTATATAACCGAAGAATAAAATTTTAGAAAGTCTGTTAATCATAAGGAGACACAAAAATAACAAATCAAAAGTGTTACTATCTTTGTTTTTGAGATTTTTGTAAACAATGCCAAAATAAACACTTATTGAATAATACTCCTATCATTATTATTAATTGGAATGGGATCAAAGATACACTTGAATGCATTGAATCTGTTCTATCTTTAAAGAAAGTAGACTATCACATACATTTGATTGATAACAATTCTGACAATGATGAAGGCGAACAACTTAAAGAATGCTATCATTTGAATCAACGCATAACGTGCCACCTTTATAGCAAAAACTACGGATTCACTAAAGCACATATCAAAATTTGGGAAGAAATTTTAACTCACCAGTCTTGCGAATATATTGCACTACTGAATAACGATACAGTAGTTGATGAAAATTGGCTATTCGAACTGATAAAATCAGCTAAACAAAATGATGCGCAAGTTATCTCATCTAAAATGATCAACTATTACAATAGATCTATCATGGATAATGCAGGTCATTTTATGATTAATACTGGAGAAATCATGCCCATAGGACATGGAGAGCCAATAGAAAATTATACTGAGATTATTGAAAACATGGGAGCATGTGCTGGTGCATGCCTCTATCAAAAAAGTATGATAGAACAAATTGGATTTTTTGACCCATATTTCTCGACGGGGTATGAAGACGCTGAATATGGACTCAGGGCCGTGATTAGTAAGTTTAGTTGCATTTATGCACCAGATGCTTTAGTATATCATAAAATGGGACAATCTATTAAGAAAATATTCAGTGAATCCTACAGTCTGATGATTCAGACTTCTATTATATATTCATATTTCAAACTGATGCCTATAACTAAAATTATTTATGACACTCCATCTTTAATCGTTAAGTATTTTAGTATGGTTATCATCGATATCATATTTTTAAGGACAAAATATTTAAGAATTTTATTCAAAGCTTGGTTTAATATTTGGAGAATTAGAAATACAATACGACAAAACCGTAAAAATTTCTTTGAAACAGTTAAACATGTTTCAAGTTTTTTAAATTTGAAAAAGAAAATTAGTTGGTTTTTTCCATTTGATGTAAGAAGATTCTTTAAGTTAATTATCCACCAGGAATTATCTAACATAGATAGATATTGATATGACAATAAATACAACAGCAGCTATAACCTTAACAAACATTAACAAGACATTTAAAATCAGAGATAAAGAACTAAATACAATAAGAAAAAAATTAATTAGTATTCTACAATTAAAAAACGTAAACACCAAATTAGTATATGCATTAAGGGATATTAATCTAGAAATAAATAAAGGTGAATCATTTGGAATAATTGGAGGTAATGGCAGTGGAAAATCCACTTTATTAAATATTATTATGCAAACATATAATCCAGATTTAGGCGGGAAAATTTTTACCCAAGGTCGAATTATGAGGCTTTCTTTAGGAATTGGAATAGATCCAAATCTTACAGCAAGAGATAATATTTATCTAAATGGTACTATAATAGGGATGTCTTTTAAAAGAATTGGCCAAGTTTTTAATGAAATAATTGAATTTGCTGGACTCCAAAACTTTATTGATATACAAGTCAAATTCTTTTCTAAAGGCATGAAACAAAGATTAATGTTTTCGATTGCAATGTATGCAAATGCGGACATTTTCTTGTTAGATGAATTTTTTGGAGGCACTGGTGATATTGAGTTTAGAAAGAAATCTGATGAAGCTTTTAAGAATAGAATCATTCAAGGAAAAACAAATGTTATTGTAAGCCATTCAATGCAAATTATCAATAAACACTGTGAAAGAGTTTTATGGATTGATTCTGGTCAAATAAAGATGATTGGGGATGCGAAAAGCGTAACTCGTGAATATCAAAATACAATTAGCTAATGAAAGAAAAGTGGATCGATCAATTATTGAGCTTCATTAGTTTTAATAATAGGTTTGAAAGGATTTGGAAAATTGCTCAGGTAGACTTTAAGAGAAGATATTATAATGATAAATTAGGCTTAGCTTGGGCCTTATTAAATCCTCTATTTACAGTGTCAATATATTATTATGTTTTTACAAAAATTCTAAATAGGGTCAGTGAAGGAATTAATAATTATGCTATATTCCTTTTTTCAGGAATAATTTTTTGGATGGCTTTTGTAGAAATGATGAGAAAAGGCATGGCTACATTACTTCAAAAAAGATATATAATTCAAAATATCAAAGTAAATAAAGAGGACCTATATATATCAACTTCTATTTCTATAACATTTGCCCTCTTTTTTAATATAATAGCATATCTATTTATGGTCATACTATTTGGGGGAAATATATCAATGAAAATATTCTTTTTACCTTTATTAATCGCAAATGTTTTTTTGTTAGGAACAGGTATAGGTATGTTACTCTCAATTATATATTTATATATGAGGGACTTATCTCATTTAATAGATATATTAATTATGTTAGGTTTTTGGACTTCAGGAATTTTCTTTAAAGCTGAATTAATAAAAGAAAAAGCAATTCTACTTTATTATCTTAATCCGTTTATAGGAATTATTGACAATGTTCGTAAAATTACATTATATAATGAACATCCAAATTTAATAACTATGAATATTAATATAGTAGTAGGCATATTTGTCTATATAGTAGGTTTTCGAGTCATGAAAAAAAATTCCAATAGTGCAATGGAAAGGCTATAAATTAGTGCAAAAAATTGTAACCTATTGTAGACTTGATATAAAAGAATAAGAAGCAGAAATCATCTATTATTGTTTACTTTATTTTAAAGCGATACATATATACTAATCATACTAAGATATGCGACAAATCGTTATGAACAGGAATTTAAGAAATTGAGGTTACTTCAAAGGAAAGAGTGTAATACACCAAGGTTTATAAAGCTTACTGTATTAATAATATTGCATAATAATTATAAAATAAGTGAGATTGAATTGTCTTTTAGGTCTTGATGATAACACGATTCGAAAGTACGTATCCACCTATAGAGAAAAGAGTTTAGAAGTATACTTAAGTGATAATTTTGTTGGCTGTGTAGGGAAACTGAGTAAAGAACAAGAGGATCAATTAGCAATACATTTGGAAGAGAATTTGTATAGCGATGCTGATTGGATTCGTATTTACGTAAATGAGACATTTGGAGTTAATTACAGTCTATCAGGAATAACTAAACTTCTGCATCGATTGGAATTTGTGTATAAGCAAACAAAGACGATTCCAAGCAAAGCAGACGAGACATCCAAAAGGAGTTTTTGGAGAAAACTCTATCACCTTTACTTAAAGAGGTTGACACAGGAGATTCTGTAGTGTACTATAGTGATGGCTGCCATCCGACCCATAATACAAAATCAGGTTATGGCTGGATACGTAAGGGTCAGGAATTTGAAGTGGATTGCAATAGTGGACGCCAAAGAATAAATATTAATGCGGCTATTAATGCTATGAAACCCGAACATTTAGTATGGGAAACAACAGCAACAATAAACGCTCAATCGACCCAAAGAATATACCGACAATTATTAAAAAAACATTCAAATAAGAAAATCTATTTGATCTGTGATAATGCTAGATACAATAGAAATAAAATGTTAAAGGAATGGTCAAGTGAACAACGCATAGAGTTCATTTATTTACCACCATATTCACCCAATTTAAACCTCATTGAAGGGCTGTGGCGTCTAATGAGAAAAGAGGTGATTAATAACAATTATTATGATACCTATTCCAAATTCAAGACAGGGGTAGAGGAATTTTTAGAAAATAGTAAATGTTACAAAACTGAATTGAGAAGTTTAATGACCATAAATTTCCGAACAGTAGGTGGAACTTCTTTTTATGCCTAAACCATAGTGTGTTTAGTATATGTAAAGGAGACATTTGGAATTATTTACGATCAATCAGGAATAACTAAACTTCTGCATCGATTTGAATTGGTGTATAAGCAAACAAAGACGATTCCAAGCAAAGCAGGTGAGACATCCCAAAAGGAGTTTTTGGAGAAAACTCTATCACCTTTACTCAAAGAGGTAGGCACAGGAGATTCCGTGGTGTACTCCGAACAGTAGGTGGAACTTCTTTTTATGCCTAAACCATAGTTTGTTTAGTGTAGTATCCCCATAAAATTACTTAGATTTGTTAAAAAGTACTGTATGTTTAAATATAATTCTTCTACATTGTTCCTAATAATATTTCTTTTAAAATCATTGTTGTCATTTTCTCAAACGATAACTTTAACATCACCTATTATAGACTCATCATTTTTAGAGGGGGATGATTATTTTAGTGCTATTTTAAATAATCCAATAGATTTTGATGATAGACGTGATCTCTTATGGGAAGAAAGATTTGACGAACCTACAATTAATGTTAATCAAGGCAACTGGAATGGTACATATTTAGAACGAGATGCCTATATATTCCCACTGTTTCATGGCTTTGTTGGCACAATGAATAGTGGAGATTTTGGAATTAAAAAGCCGATTGAATCAACTAAATATACTTTAATTAGTTATAAGAATACTATTTCGGATAGAACTAACTGGACATTGAATTGGTCGAGAAATGGCACTTGGCCTCCATTGACCCCTACAAATATTCAAGCAATTGATGGAATTTTAACTCCTAATAGTGTAGTTAGGCATCTTGATGGGAGTTCAGTTTATTATTTGCATGATATGAGTAATAATATTGAATGGACTTCACAAGAGGTTACTGGTTTCAGAATTAATCCATCTTTTCAAGCACTTCAAGGAACCAATCTGTCCTTTGATTGGATAAGGGTAGCCGATCCTAATACCGGGACAATTCTAAAAATTGAATGGAACACATCTAATGTAAGTCAAAGTCCAGTAAATACTACTCCTCAAGTGAATATTTATATAGATCATGATGGATCAGGGTATGATGGAGATTTTATTGGACGAGTAGCATACACAGATAATTCTTTTGATTTAAATACAGCAGCGTTACCTCCAGGGGATTATTATTTTTATTTAGAATTAAAAAATAATTTTGGACCTGATGCCACATTAACTACATCAAATTATTCTGGTAAGATTACTATAAATGGTAGACCACGAATAGAGTTTATTAATCCTAGTTTTACTAGTGGGGAGGATTATGCGACTTCTGTTGTTCAGAATGCTTGGGACATGAATGATGACCAAGATGTACTTAATGATAATTTAGGTATTCAAAACACTGATTTTATCAATCCAGTTTTTGACGGCGTTAAATTTTGTGCTGAAGCCTTTAATCCTGAACCTGGTATCAAACCACATTCTGATAATAGAGTAGAGCTACAGATAGACGAAAATTGTCCTATTAGTACCAAAAAGTTTAGATATTTAACGTACGAACTAGAGGTGGATCCAACAAACTTTGGTAATATATCTGACAAAGTTGATAATGAAGGAGGCTGGGTTACAAGATGGGTTTGGTGGAATCAAGGAATACAAATAGATGGCAGTAGTACTGCAACAAACGTTACATATGAAGGTAGAAGATCCTACCATATAGATTTACATCAACCTAAAAATGAAATACTGGATAACTCAGATAATTTCCCGTCTCAGACTGGATGGTTAGGAAATGAGTATATCGAGAAATTAAGGATTGATCCTCTTGAAAATAATACTCCCGCTATATTTTGTCTGTATGATATAAAATTAACCGCAATACCAGAACCTATAAATACAATCTTTAAAATTGAATTTGATACTAAAGATTTTGAAATTGAATCTGGAAGCGTAGATTTTTATGTAGATTTAGATAATAGCGGATTCGATGGTGTATATGTTGGCTCCAAGGCGATTCCTCAATTCGGTATTGTATATGATTTTTCATTTTCAACAAGTAGTTTTGCTAATGGTGAATATTATATTTATGCAGTTTCTAAAGACTCATTTGGTAATGTTTCAAAAATTTACAGTGAAGTTCCTATTAAGATAAATGAATGTGAACAGACATTATTCTTGAATAATAATATAGTAGGAGATGAATACAACTCCCATTATATAAGTGCATCAGGCAATATTATAGATAGTTCTTTTGTAGAATTGATAGGACAAGAGTGTATAAATATAGACGGTGATTTTGACATTTCATTAGGTAGTATTTTCAAAATTAGTATAAAGGATTGTAATTAAATAGGGATTAAGAAATAGCCAAACTTGAAGGATCAAAGTAGGCTCAATAGCAAGCCCGTACTAGTTTTCCATCCTGTTGCCCTTAAATTTACTCCAAAAATAAAATGGGTAAACAGCGGAAGTAATCTTAAATGTTTCCGCTAGTCATACGATACTTTATTAGTATTCAATCAAATGTCGACTTTTCCGCCGAACACAATATAAAGGTTCGCACTTTTCAATATTGGGTAGGCAAATATAAAGAAGATCGACTATACAATAAACAGCTCGACAGATTTGTACCTATCCAAATTCAAGAAGAAAAAGCCGTAACGAATAGTTTGTACTTCGTAGAATATCGAGTTATAGCATATTTTTACTGCGCCTTCTACCAGGGCCTTATCCTTGGGCCGATATATCTGAAGGCTTCCCCAAAATTACTCCCACGGAATATTTAAATAACTAATAAATTAGGAGTATGAAAAAGACAAGATTTTCAGAATCACAGATTATTAAAGCGATCAAAGAGAATGAAGCTGGTCGTAAGGTTGAAGACATCAGTCGTGACTTAGGTATTAATCCAGGTACGTTTTACAATTGGCGTAAGAAGTATTCTGGAATGGAAGTATCCCATTTAAAAAGACTAAAGGAACTTGAGTCAGAGAATAGTAAGCTAAAACGCATGTATGCAGATCAGGCATTACAATTAGAGATGGCAAAAGATGTTATCTCAAAAAAGTGGTAGGGCCTTGTGCTAAAAAACATGCATATCATTATCTGAAGGATAATTACAATGCTTCACAGCGCTTAATATGCAAGACGTTGAATCTTTACAGGAGTACATTAAATCGTACTAAAACAAAAGATGATCGTGTGACAGAAAACAAGTTAAAAGAGCTGGCAAGCAAGTATCCAACAAGAGGGATGGATTATTACTACGGTAAAATTAGAATGCAAGGCCTACAATGGAATCGAAAAAGGGTTAGACGGGTATACAACAAGCTAAATTTAAAGATGAGAAGGAAACACAAACGAAGGATAAATCGCCCATATACAGAAGGGTTAAGCCAACCGATCATGCCTAATGTAACATGGAGTAT
>ENA-ORXU01002895-ORXU01002895.1-marine-metagenome-genome-assembly--contig:-NODE-2895-length-11190-cov-2.749213_pt1 | contig 11190 bp, 8 predicted proteins | sample MGYA00237869_ERZ511484 | MGnify/ENA metagenome assembly ERZ511484 | reverse complement strand
ATCGAGTACCACCTGGCGGTGGGCGAGGCCTTCATGGCAGCCACCAGAGATCGCCCTGTGCTGATGGAGCGCTACCCGGACGGGGCGAGCGGCAAGTCGTTCTTCCAGAAGCGGCTGCCGAAGGGCGCACCCGACTGGCTCCAGTCCACCGAGGTGAGCACCCCGAACGGCACCACGTCCAACGCCTTGGTGGTGGCCGACCTGGCCCATGTGGTGTGGGCGATCAACATGGGCACAATCCCGTTTCACCCCTGGCCCTACCGGGTGTCGAGCCCCGGAGTGGCCGACGAACTCAGGATCGACCTCGACCCCCACGGCGTCGGCTTCGATCAGGTCCGCGAAGGTGCCCAGCTGGTCAAGGAACTCCTCGACGAACTGGGCATCACGGCCTTCGTGAAGACGACGGGGTCGAAGGGGCTCCACGTCTATGTGCGGCTCCGGTCGGAGTGGGACAGTCATCAGGTCAGGTTCGGAGCAGTGGCCTTGGCCCGAGAACTGGAGCGGCGTCACCCGTCGCTGCTGACCGCTGCGTGGTGGAAGGAGGAACGGGGCGAGCGGGTCTTCGTGGATTTCAACCAGAACTGTCCGCACAAGACCGTGTTCGGAGCCTGGGCCGTGAGAGCGCGGGTCGGGGCCCAGGTGTCGACGCCGATCACCTGGGACGAAGTCGACACCATCGACAGCGACAGCCTGACCATCGAGACCGTTCCCCACCGTCTGGCCGAGCGAGGCAACCCCTGGTCCCACATGGATGACGACCCCCAGGACCTCGGCCCACTCCTCGAGATGCACGAAGCCGACATGGCTTCCGGCCTCATGGACGCACCCTGGCCACCCCAGTACCCCAAGCAACCAAACGAGCCTCCGAGAGTCTCGCCCAGCCGAGCCAAGTCACCCGAAGCCTGAACCGCTCCCCGGGAGTCACCGACCGAGCACTGTGGTGGCGTCGGCGCTCGGGGCGGCGAACGGCTGGCCGCTCACGTCGCAACTACCCCAATGGTGAATCGAGTGAATGCTCAGCACGCCCCACGACGGATGAGCATTCACTCGATTCACGCCGCCGACGGTTGCAATCGGCGCTTGAACGACGTCGGAATCCGGCCGCGCGAGAGGTCCGCTGTGTGCCGTCGAGACCGCTCACTGCGTCTCCACCGTCGCCCCGAGCGCTCGCTGTCTGCGTGCTCGACGAACTCCCGCCCGCGTCGGGGTCGGCGGGGGCAGCACGAAGGTGTCTCGCTCGAGCCACTCGGCGTCGGTCAGTCCAGGGTGTAGCTGGCCAGAGGGGTCGGGGCTGAGTTCTCCTTGGCGGAGTTCTGGGCTCGGACCTGGTACCGGTAGGTCTGACCCGACACCACATCGCTGTCCAGGTACGAGCCCTCCCCTTCGTTGCCGGGAATCCAGGCTCGGTACTGGTAATCCCGGTGCACCAGGTAGCCGGCGATGCTCGGATCGGAGTCGACCTGCTCCCAGCTGAGGTAGATCGCACCAGGAATGTCGGCCGGTCCGACGAACTCCCACTCTGGTGTGGGAGGCGGACCCTCAGACGGGATCTGCACGCACGTGGTCGTGGGTGTGGAGTTGAGTCCGTTCGTTCCCTGGGCCCGGATCTTGTAGCAGTGCTCGGCGCCCGGAACCGGGTTGAGATCGTCGTAGTACTCGGACAGGAAACCGCCTTCCCAACTGACGAACTCGTCGTCGCGGTGCACCAGATAGCCAGCGACGTCGTCGTCCCAGATGAAGTCCCAGACCACCGACACGTAGCCGGTGTCGGGGCTGTGGTTGGCGATTGCGAAGCGGACGGGGCTCGGCGGCGTCTCGTCGGCGGGCATGGTGATCTTCACTCTGGGGGCGGGCGGCGAGTACTGGCCGGCGAGGTCACGGGCCCTCACCTGCCATCGATAGGTCTGACCCAGGTTCAGGCCGTTGTCCACGAACTGGGTGTTGTTCCGACCTGGCTGCCACGCGAGGTACTGGTAGTCCCGGTGAACGATGTAGCCCTCGATGTCGGCCTCGGCCACGACGTCCCAGGTGAGGAGCACGTCATCTCCGTCAGCCACGCCCGAAAAACCGCCCGGTGTGGCGGGCGGAGGATCCTGTGCGCCTGCGGTGCCGTTCAGAGACCACAACGCCACTCCCAGCAACACAGCGCTCACCAACAGCACCGCACTCAGCAGGAATTCCACCCTGGCGAGGTGGATGCGGCGTGGCGAGAAGACGAGGTTCATGTGGTCCGGTCCGATCCGTGTCGACGGTTGGCGAGAGCCCAGCGGTGACGCCTCGCTGGCACCGTAGAAGAATCTGCACTTCAAGTGAAACCATGCACGAAGTGGGTCACGTGCCCTTGTCCACGGCTCAGGGCGCTCAGTCAAGGTCCCCTCAGCCGATTGCTCGACCTTCTCGCGCTCACTAGTTTCGGTCGGGTTGAAGTGGTCCTGAGGGTGGGCTGCGCTATGTGGCAATGGGTCAGGAGCTGGGATGAGCCGGGATCGGCTGCTCACGGCGTTGTCGGCGATCACGGCGATACTCGGCATTGCATCGACCCTCATGGTCTTCAGCCAGGACCGGATCTTCGATGCCGACTCGTTCGCGACCACCACCGCATCTGCGCTGGAGGATCCGGCGGTCAACGCCTACCTCGCCGAACGGACGAGCGACGCCCTGATCCTGAAGGCTCCCGACCTCGCCATCGGTGGTCCGGTGCTCACCAACGTGATCGGTTCGGTCCTCGAATCGACACCTGCGGTTCGGGTGGTCGAGCGGTCGGCGGCAGCAGCGCACCACACCCTGTTCGGCGACAGCGGCGATTCCCTGGTGCTGGATCTGGCCGACCTCATCGTCATCATCGAGGGGGCGCTCGGAGCCGTCGACCCTGAGCTGGCGGCCGCACTGCCCGACGAGGTTGCGACTCTCGCGGTCAAGATCAGCTCGGAAGACCTCACGTTGGAAACGGCCCGCCTGGCCGAGCGAATGCGGCGCCTCACCGCGGTCTTGGTGCTTGCAACCGTGGTCCTACTGGTGGGACTGGTCGTGCTGGAGTCGAACACGATGACCGGGCTCAGCCGGATCGGGATGACCCTCGGCTCGATCGGGCTGTCACTCGTCGTGGCCCGCAACCTCGGCTCCGGGGTGCTGGGGTCCAGAGGGACCAACGAGCTGGAACGCGAGGCACTCAGAGCCGCGTGGACGTTGGTCGTTGGTGACCTCGCGAGATGGGGCTGGATGCTCGTGGCGGCTGGCGCCCTCCTCGCCGGGCTCGGCTGGGCGGCGGTGCAGACCGGCCGGGTCGAGCACGCCGCCCGGGATCTGGTTCGACGAGTGGCGAGGCGTCGGGAGTCGGCATGGCACAGGGCTGCCCAGGTGATCGCTCTTCTGGGTGCGGCTACATGGGCGCTCGTCTCACCGTTGTCGTTTCTCGGCGCGATCGTGCGTGTCGGCGGCTTCCTCGCTGCGGTGTTCGTGCTCGCACGACTGGCCGAAGACCTCGGCGTCGCTGACCGGCTCGCGAAGGCCGCTCCGGAGCCGGCTCAGGTGTTGTCGCCCCGAGCGCTCGCCGGGCGCTTCGTCGTACCCTTGCTCCTGATCGGCGGTCTCGGCGCTGCCGGCCTGGTTCTGTTGTCCAGTGACGATCAGGCCTCTTCACTCACGAGCCCTGATGCGTGCAACGGCCACGTCGAGCTGTGCGACCGCCGCCTCGACGAGGTGACGCTCGCGACCTCCCACAACTCGATGTCGTCGTTGGCAAGCGGCTTCTTGTTGCCCAACCATCTCGGATCGATCAGGGCACAACTCGATCACGGTGTCCGAGGTTTCATGATCGACACCGTCTACGGAAGGCCGACCGGCTCCGGCTCGGTACGCACCAGCACCGATCTCCTCGACAACGACACGCTCAGCCCAGAAGCACTCGCCGCAGCAGAACGCATCCGAGCCGACCACGGCGCCGACCTCGGCGAGGAGTCGGTGTACCTGTGCCACGCAGTCTGCGAGATCGGAGCGCTCGAGGCGAGTGCGACGCTCGGATCGATGAGAGCGTGGCTGGAAGAGCACCCGCGTGAGGTACTCGTCTTCGTCGTGCAGGACGCCACGTCGCCCACCGACACCGCCGCTGCGTTCATCGACGCCGGGTTCGGTGAGCTCGTCATCTCCCATGACCTCGACGACCCGTTCCCCACCCTCGGCGAGATGATCGAGACCGGCCGACGGGTACTGGTCATGGTGGAGGAAGACGGCGAAGGTGTGGACTGGCTCCACGATGCATTCGAGTTCAGCCAGGAGACGCCATTCAGTTTCGCTGCCGCAGCGGAGTTCAGCTGTGTGTCGAATCGGGGGCGTAGCGACAGCCCACTGTTCGTTGTGAACCACTTCATCACCCTGGCTCGCGCCGGCAACCAGACCATCAACGACCACGACGAACTGATGGAACGAGCTTCGACGTGCATGCGCGAACGAGGCATGCAGCCCTCGCTGCTCGCGGTGGACTTCGCGACCCGTGGCGACGTGATCGGCGTCGTCGATGCACTCAACGGAGTGGATTGACCGGCAGGACCGCCGCACGCTCCCCCGCGAAGACCGCAGCCGAAGTGGACTCTCGCCGCTGACAGGTTCGCGACCCACGCTTCTGGGTGAACGTCAGAAACGTGTCAAGCGACACCGACGACCGAACATGTGCCGTACCCTGACGCAGCATCGGCCGAGACAGAATGAGGCACCACATGAAGGTTCGAGCAAGGGGCGCCGTCGCCGCCATGGCAGCCGGAGCGTTGCTGGCCACCGCCTGTAGCTACGTCCACCCGCCGATGATCGCTCGGGTCGACGGCCCTGTCGTCACGACCGCTGCCGACTTGGGTCTCCAGAATCTGAACCTGAACCCCTCTCGGGCCCTCGCCTTCCGCTGGGACGCCGACGACGCTGACTGGGTCCAGATCCCGGTTCAGGTCGACGAACGACACGAGGTCGACTTCGGCGCCCTCCCGCCGGGCAACAACCATCAGGGCTCGGTCGGCACCGTGTACGGAACCGACCCGATCGGGGTCACTGCTCTCCAGTACTCCGACCCCGGCACCTGGGTCGGCGCTGACCCCGACGCCACCTTCGACGCCGATGACGAGCTGGTGTTCATGGCTCGCGATGCGGGACCGAAGGCTCCCGCCGGCGCCGCTCCCCCGAGTGGGATCGTCGGCGCCCGAGGCAAGCAGATCAGGGTCACCGATCCCATCGATGCAAACCGGGGCTTCGCCTACGTCTTCTACGGCACGAACGCGGCCGACTCCTCCGCTGGCCAGGACCTGGTCGACTACGACTTCTCGCTCGACGGCGGCGACTACCTCGACGACTACAAGCGAAAGAACGGCCCCAACCCCGAGTCGTCCTCGGTCACGACCGGCTTCTACGAGATGGGTTTCAGTGACCGTTGGTTCACCGTCGACCTCGACCTCGGCCAGGGCGACATCCTCGACGGGCACAAGAGCCAGTTCGCGATCAACTTCTGTGGTCGCTCCAACCGGACCTTCGCAAACGCCCATGGTGCCTTCGCCACCAACATCGATGGCCCGGTCCGGGCCATCCGTTCCTACGTCGGAGCCAACAGCGGACCGATCTCCCAACGCACCGAGATCTTCTACGACAACCGGTACGAGAACATCACCGACCTCAGAGTCCACGCCATCCCCGGTGTCATGTCGTTCTGGGACATGAACGCCGCCGCCGCCGGCATGCAGTACCGCACCTCGGAGATGGCTGCGTCGGTGGCGATCGACGGCCAGCCCGACTCGGTCCCAGGCGCCACACCTGAGTGGATCTACGTACACGGCGATCAGGGGTATGTGTCTCGCACGTTCGACCTGCGCACGAGTTTCAACCCTTCGACGGCTCATCAATACGTGGACGACACCACCCCACCGAGCGCCGAGTGCTGGGGCGATGACGGCGACTACTTCGGAGCCGGCGGCGTCCACATCAACTCGTCGCTTCCCAACACCGACCCCCGCACCGGCGGCACCGACACGCTCGTCGCCCACGAGATCGCTGCATTCTGGCCGCCCAACGTGAACCCCGACGCCTGGACCCCGGTGTGGGCCGAGCGCGCAACCCAGCCGCTCAAGACCGCAGTGACCAACTTCTGACCCACCTGCGACCGATGGTCGCACGTCCACCGAACCCGCCCGGCCCCCTGCGCTACGCATCGGGGCCGGGCCTTCCAGACTCGTCTGACGCAGCCAGCTCGTCGAACACTGAGGACCTCCGGCGCTAGCCTCGGCCGAATGGCGCCCCAGACCACTCCGTTCGACGACCAACAGGTGAAGATCGGTCGGTTCTTCATCCGCCATCTGTCCAAGGCGAACGTGGCGCTGTTCAAGGCCACCAACGGCCGGCTCGGCCGGGTCTGGCACCTCAAGAACGAGCGGCCCACCCTCACCGGGCCCGAGATCTGCCTCCTCACCACCACCGGTCGCAAGACCGGCGAGGAACGCGTCGCTCCACTGCTCTTCATGCGCGACGGCGCCGACGTGGTGGTGGTCGCCTCCCAGGGCGGCATGCCCAAGAACCCACCCTGGTACCTCAATCTCAAGGCCGACCCCGAGGTCAAGATCCAGTTCAGGGCCACCGCCGATCCCTACGTGGCCCGCCTTGCCGACACCGCCGAGAAGGCGCGCCTCTGGCCCCGCTTGGTGGAGATGTACTCGGACTTCGAGACCTACCAGGAGCGGGCGGGTGATCGTGAGATCCCGGTGGTGATCTGTACCCCAGCCGGCTGAGCACCGGGGACTGATCGGCGGGCGCCATCCTGCTGCCAGGGACGAATGCTCGTCGTCCCCGGCAGCTCTCCGAAAAGCGCAGGCTCAGCCGTTCGGGTGGATCCCCGCAGCGGTGAACACCGGCAGTTCCAGCGCTGTGTAGACACCGGGCTCGGCCGCCACCAGGTTGGGAATGGCGTTGAGAACCCTCATCGCGGTTGCCATGCAGCCGGCGGTGTTGTGGTCTCCTCGGGCCGAGTCGAGCTCGAGTGTGGCGACCATCGATGGCTCGCCGCCGATCTCGATCCGGTAGCCCTGGCCCTGGGGCCAGTCGGGAGCGTCGCCCTCCTGCATACGCGTGACGTGTTCCACCACGATCGCCGCAACGCCGTCGACCATGCCCTTGATCTGGAACCGCATGCCAGAGATCGTCCCGGCCGGAATCACTCCGGCATCGATGGTGAGATCCTCCTCGGCGTGGATGACCTCGATCTCCTCTTCGATCGAGTCCAGCTCCACCCCGAGTGCTCGACCGACCAGCTCAACCACGGGCCCCCATGCGAGGGTGATCGAGCCGGGCGACAACAGGAGCGATTCGGTCGCCTCCTTCTTGGAAAAGCCCATGATCTCGAACAGGGTGAAGGGGTTGTTCCACGTCGAGTAGTCGACGATCTCCATCATCCGGACCGACTCGACCCGCTCGCTGAGGCTCATCATCTGGATGGCCAACTCGGCGTTGCCGAAGCCCGGATCGATCCCCGAGGAGAAGAAGGACGCCCCACCCGCCTCGCACGCTGCCTGGAGTCGATCACCCACACCGTCGCCGGCCGACGCCGACCAGGGGTTGAGGAGGGGCACGAAGGAGGTGTTCACCACGTTCTTGCCGGCCTCGAGCATCCGGCAGAGGTCGTCGACCACCGCGTCGGGCCGCATGTCGGAGTGAGCCGTGTAACAGATCACGTCGGCGTCGAGGGCGAGCAGAGCATCGGCATCGTTGGTCGCTTCCACCCCACACGGGTCGATGCCGCAGATCTCACCTGCGTCGCGCCCCACCTTGCTCTCACTGTGGACCCAGAGGCCCGCAAGCTCGAGTTCTGGATGGGCCAGAATGCCGGGAACTGCGTGGATCCCCACCGTCCCCGTGGCCCACTGGATCACCTTGTGGCTCATCGTTTCCCCCTGACGACGACGGTCGGGCGACCACCGACGACGTCGAGTATGTCAGCCCACGGCCCCCACCCTCACCCGGCCGAAGCCCGGTGCGTACGGCCTCGCAACGGCCGGCCTCCACCGAGGGGAGGCTGACCGGTGGGGATGCAGCCGATTGCTGAGGGAGTGGGGTGCGATGACCGAGTCAGGCGTCGGCCCCACAGCTCACCTGGAAACCTCGACCACCACAGGTGTTGCCGAACTCCTCGTAGGCCGAGTCGCTCGGGGAGGTCCAGTAGAGCTCGTCGCAGGCATCGCCGTCGCCGCCCTCACACGAGTCGTAGAGGGCGTCGAGAGTGGGATCGTCGCCGTAGTTCTGGGCCGAGGAGTCGGCGATGTCGGCACCGAAGCCCTCGGACGCTTCCATCTCGTCGAAGGCACCACCGAACAGACCCTCGCCGAGTGAGTCCTCGTCGAGTTCGGTCACCTCGTCGGCGGGCGGCTCTTCGATGCGAACGTCGTCGCCGACGGGGCTGAGCGTGATGACGCTGATGATCGTCACATCGACGCCGTCTTCAGCGATGTCGACCGAGGTGCGCATTTCACGGACGGTCTCGGAGTCGATGACCATCTCGACGCTTTCGACGCCGGGGCCGGATCCGAGGGGGTCGACCTGGTCTTCGAAGTTGGAGTAGTCCCCACCGGCTTCGGCCATGGCGGCGAAGTCGACGTCGAAGCGGAGGCGGCGTACCGCTGTGCCATCGAGATCTTCGTCACCGAGCACCTCGAAGTCGCTGGCGAACTCCGCCAACTCACCGGCGCTCTGGGTCAGGTCGAGGCCTTCGAGCGGATCTTCGATCGCCTCCTCGCCCATCTCGCCCTCGAGCAACAACCATCCCGACTCGACCCCGAACATGGCAGCCATGAAGCCCTTCATGTAGACGCGGTCGTCGATGACCTTCATCTCGATGGGTCCGACGATCCCACCGAGCGCCTCGCTCGAGTCGCCGCTGATGTCGAGCGACATCTCCAAGCCGTCGCCGACGATGAGCATCTCGGCGCTGATCGCGACGAGCTCATCCTGCAGTTCCCGGGGAACGTCGCCATCGACCTCGAGCGACACCGAGAGTCGGGCTCGTTCGGGGGCGGCCTGGCTGGAGAGGAAGGCCGAGAGGTCGTCGATCGAGTTCACATCTGGCGCCCCGTCGACCGTCGAGCCGGATCCATCGGACGATCCCTCGTCACCGCTCGGGTCGTCGGACTCCGAGGGGTCCGGGGTGTCGTCGTTGTCGGCGTCGCCGCTGTCGGCCTCGGTCGTGGTGGTTGCCGGCGTGTCCCCTGAGGGCGTTGCAGCAACAGAGTCGATGGGGTCACCATCGCCACAGCCCGCAGCTCCCAGACTCAGCGCCAGAGCGCACATCACCGATGCGGAGCTTCGTCGAATCATTTGGAGGGCACCTTCCGAAAGTCTCGTGGCGAGGTGTGCACACAGCAGGCCCCGCAGCCCGTCGATCCAGGCGTCCTGCCTACATCGACATCCACTCTAGGAAACTTGATTCGGCCACGGACCGAGATGTCGACGTCGTGTCACGACTGGCCCGTCCCTGTGCCGAGCAAGCGATGGGCGGCACTCGCACCGGAGACGAGCGCACCCTCGACTCTGGGACCCCCGAAGGCATCACCCGAGGCGATGAGGGTCGCGTTCGGGTCGAGCACCAAGTGGGGTTCGGGGTGGGTCACAGAGGGACGCGAGTAGCGCCAACCGTGGACCTGAATCTCGCCTGGCTCGTCGAGGAGGTGCCCGACGGTGTCGAGGGCAACGTCGATCGCGGCCTCATGGTCGTCGAAGTGGGATGCGCTGGCCTCCGGCGACAGGTGGATCGTCACCGCAGGAACCTGCGAGATCCCCTTGACCTGGTTGTCGCCGACCCACTCGACGGGCCCCTCGGCGAACCGCATGGCCCCAGGGCGTCCCATTCGGCTCGGCCCAGCGCACACCACCAGCACCGCCAGGCAGGGGTCGTACTCGATGGGTTCGAGGGCACTCACGGCCGCCGGGGTGAGTTCGAGTCCGGAGGTCATGTCGAGGAGTTGGGGAACCGGGGCGGTGATGAGCACCCGCTGAGCAGAGATGTCCGACTCGGTGTCGGAGACCCACCGCGCCGCCCCATCTGCGGTTGAGCGGCTCAATCGCCACCCGGCCTCGTCTGAATGGATGGCCCCCACCCGATGCTCGCGTCGCACATCGAGCCCTTCGACCAGCCCCTTGGCCACGCCGGTCATCGAGGGGACGGCTCTCCACCGGGTATGGCCGTCGGGCTCGAAGGAACCGTCGTCGCCGAGATGGCCTTCGAACCAGGGTTCGGCCCATCCATGCTCCTCCCACCGTTCGACCGCAGCGGTCATCAGCTCACCCTTGGCGGTGAAGAACTGGGCCCCGTGATCGAAAACGGCGTCCCCGATGCGACGGGTCGCCATTCGTCCGCCCACCCCGCGGGACTTGTCGAGCACCACCACCTCCACCCCCGCATCGACGAGGATTCGCGCTGCGGTGAGTCCGGCCAGGCCGGCACCGATCACCACCACTTCGGTGGCCGCGTCGACCGACATGGACGTCGACGAGCCCGAGGGCGCCGTGTTGGCGCGATCGTTCACTGGTCGGCTTCGAGGTCGGGAAGGCCGAGGGAGAGATTCGACCCGTCCAGTCCGCCGTCGACGCTGAGCAGACTGCCGGTCACGAACGCCGCTGCGGGAGAGGCGAGATAGAGAGCGGCCAAGGCGATGTCGTCGACGTGACCGAGGCGGCGCATCGGCGTTGCCTGTTCCATCTGGTGCTTGAGGTCTTCATCGGCAAGCACCATCTCGAGCGCCGAGGTGGCGATCGAGCCCACCCCGATCGCATTGACCCGGACGCGGGGCGACAGGTCCTTCGCCAGCAGGCGCGTCATGTGGATCATCGCCCCCTTGGCCGTTCCGTATGCCGAGTAGCCCCGGTCGGCGACCCGTCCGATGAGCGAGGCGATGTTGACCACCGACGAGCTCGCGGCAGCGCCGGAATCGGCAGCAGCGCGCGCAGGGTCCGCCCGTCGCGCAGCGTCAGCCCGCGCACCGCGCCGCCCTCGTGCAGGAGATCGTGCGCCTCGCCGGCGACGACCGCGAGGTTCGGCTGCGCCGCCAGCGCCTCCTGCATGGCGGCGGCGTAGAGCCGCCGGTCCATCTGGGCGCGGGGGCCGCGCACGGCGGGACCCTTGGACCGGTTAAGGAGGCGGAACTGGATGCCCGCCTTGTCCGCGACCCGTGCCATGGC
>ENA-ORXU01002894-ORXU01002894.1-marine-metagenome-genome-assembly--contig:-NODE-2894-length-11190-cov-3.870332_pt1 | contig 11190 bp, 8 predicted proteins | sample MGYA00237869_ERZ511484 | MGnify/ENA metagenome assembly ERZ511484 | reverse complement strand
CCCGAAATTGAAAATAAAATAACAGCCTTCCGTTGTTTGGCGTCTCGCCAACAACACCTTAATTTTTTTATAAAAAATTGAAGAAGAAAAGCTAACACATTATTATCCAAAAAACGATTCTGACACTGTTGCGACAATTGTCGGCGGGGACGCCAACAATGGAAATAGTTTTTTTGTTTGCCTGTTCAAATGTCAAACCGCATTTCAGAGGGAGTCAAGTATAACGTCTGATATTCAGTTGGGAATTACGATTTTTTAATTGAACTGTTATATTAATAATTCACATTGGGACGCTATAAGGGTTCTACAGAAATTATAAATTCCAAGAACACATAAATTACACGACTATGATTGATAAATTTTATAGAATTGCGGTCTAAATATAAAGCACTAATCTACCCGTTGAATCAACAGAATAAGTGATAAAATTGCTCCGGCCTGCGCAATTGAATTTGAAACCACTTTACCCCAATCGACACGCTCACGCTCTTTGTCCTCTTTTTCTTTAATGACCTCTGGCGGCTTTTCATCGACTATTATTTCGGCACCGGCTTCTACACGTGGAGTGGTGCGGAAAAACAAAAATCGCTTGGACTTATTGATGGCACCATTTGGATACTTTACCTTGACGTATTTTTTGCTTGTATTATCATCTAATCCTCCAGTAAACTGATTGATATAACTCATGGCTCGTTTTCGACCGATGAAGGCAACATTTATTTTTCCTTCTTCGGCGATTTCATCGAGTACGGTGCTTTCCAGATCCACAGCCCCTCGAATGACAACCAATTCTTCACTCTTCGGCACAATTAGTCGATCACCGGATTTTAAGCGAATATTCATTTCCGAATTTCTATTTCGCATGATTTCGTCAAGGCGTATGATCACGTAACCCTTGTCATCTTCGTTGCGATACAATTTTGCTGCCGGTAAATATGCCTCTCTCGTGAATCCGCCACTACGCTCTACCAAATCGGTAATACGTTCGTTGTCATTGAGCAATGCGTATTGTCCCGGATATGTAAATTCTCCTTCAAGTTCGATACGCTCATGCAACTCGAATCCCGGTATTCGTCTCACCATGACTATGTCGAACGGTTCTAGCTGGATATCATCTTGTCCGACGATGTTTAGTTCTGAATCAAGAACAACAGATATAAGGGCCTTTTTGACAGGTTTATTCTCGGCGAAAATCAACCGGAATATTTCTACCCGATTAGTTGCTGCGGCAAATTTTAAACCACCAGCCAATAATAAAATACTTTTCAAAGACATCGTTGGCGAATAAATATATTCACCCGGATTTCGCACTTCACCCCCGATATTCACAAAGAACTTTTCTGTTAATTCGGTTGTGGAGAAGACAAATAACCGATCACCCGGATCAAGTAAAATGTCCGAGTCACTGCCGGGCTGAGTCGTCGCGGCTTCAATATCAACAGGAATATATAATTCCTCGTTTTTGTTTTTTAAATTATAGCGAACAATGTAACCTTTATCACTCGCGTCTGATTTTACGCCATTTGATAAAATAATTAAATCAGAAATCCGAACACCTCGACCATATGGAGCAGTGATTTCATCTCGAACAGCTCCATTACTTGATAACTGATACTCGTCCGAATAATTGTCGTTGGAATAAATAAATACTTTATCGTTCGGCTCTAGTAATACGTTGTCGACAGAATTAGCATCACCAATCGCATTCACAACATTGAATGAAATCCACTCTTTTTTCATCGGATTATCTACAGGTGTCCGCAAGATCATACCGGTTTCATAGACATTCGGGAATAGTCCGTTTGAAAGCAGAATGGCGTCATTGACACGTAAAGATTGGCGCTTATCCAAGGGGAATGAACCGGGCTTGCGCACATTGCCTTCTACAGAAAATGTGTAATTGCGGTTTAAATCTGTAGAACCAAATATTTGTAAACGATCACCAGTCTTCAAAGCCACATTTTCTTTAGATTGAGGATTGTCGAGGCTGGCCGCCAAATTAATGCGGGAAGCGTCATATGTGCTGTCAGCATTCAAGCGGTAGAGTAGGGCTATGTCTTTTCTACTTTGCGCATTCGGAACACCTTTCTTGATTAATTCAGCAATCGTCATATTTTGTGACAAATCAAATTGACCTGGATAATTGACTTGTCCTTCCAAATAAACAACTTCATTTAACTGACCGCGAATCGCGCGTATCGTTATCTCGTCTCCAGCATTTAATACATAGTCTCCATTGCGACTTAATATATCTGCCAAATTCACGTCATGGATACGATATGCGTCACCAGCTTTCCGCTTAATCTGAATATTATCGGTATAAGCAATTTCTGTTAATCCGCCCGCATAACGCAAAACATCGATTAAATTTTCATCAGGTAATAACTCAAAAATGTAAGGTTTTCTGACTTCACCATTGAGAGTTACAATCTTTTCCGCTTCTGGTATTTGAATTATGTCGTTGTCTTCTAAATAATAATCCTGTGATACGGAGGGATTGGACATAAATGCATATAAATCAATATATTTTATTTCTTCACCGCGATGCAATCTAATTTTTCTCACAGATCCAATCGATGATGGACCTCCCGCTGCTGCAATCGCATTAATTGCAGTATTTTGAGCAGTTAGCGAATAGCTTCCTATTTTTTCAGCGTTTCCAAAAACACCAATGGTGACGTTTCGAGTGGCGCTAATAGCAACATTAAATTCTCCGTTTCCAAATCTATAATAACTCGAAAATACTTTCTGTAATTTATCACGAGTATCAGCCAGCGATAAACCTTTCAAAAATACACGAGGCCCACGAGCAGGATAAATATATCCGGCGGCATCGATTATAAATTGTCCTTCAAACTGTGATGCTCCGTAAATGGATATCGCGACGGCATCTCCAGTAGATAATTTATAGGCATCGCTCGGCAATATGCGACTAGTCGCCTCATATACCGGTATGGCATTAGATAAAAATAGATGTTGACCAAATATGCGGCTTTCAACAAAGTCCGGCTCGACTTCCTCATCGAGTAGAGAGTCGACAGTCGCAAGACTATCTAAGGGTGGGATAATAGTGTCGACTTTAATGGTGTCTGGTTGACGGATAAAAGGAAAAATTGTTCCTTGTCGGTCAACTGGTTTATTCTGATTAGACAACTTCTCAGCTTTTTCACGCTCCATTTCATCAATAGTCTCCGTGATCAAGGACTCCATGGCCACAACCTCGGTAGGAGAGAGGTTGTCGAGATTTTGCATATCGACACCTTTCGCAATCAATCGACGTTCTAGCTCGTCATAGTCAATCCCTCGTTCCTCCAATGCAGCCCTTGCTTCCTCTGGTGTCGCCACCTGAGCTTGCAACTGTGCGGCAAACAGAAATAGAAGAAGAGTCACTATGTAGTATGCCGAATGTCTAATCATTAAGATCCATATTGCTTTTCATAAAACGACTGATATGCGCCAGAGGTCACATTTTGCAACCATGCTTCATTGGCCAAATACCAATCTACCGTCTTGCGCATGCCCTCTTCCACCTGCAATGATGGCTCCCAACCTAATTCTCGTTGGATTTTACTGGAGTCAATTGCATAGCGCTGATCATGACCAGGACGATCCTTAACAAATGTTATCAATTCTCGTGCCGTTCCTTGATCGTTTCCGTGCTTTTCATCAAGTATATCGCACAGCATATGCACGAGTCCGATGTTCGTCATCTCGTTATTACCTCCAATGTTGTAGGTTTCATGGTTGCTCCCTCTATGAAAAATGATGTCGATAGCATCAGCATGATCTTCTACGTATAGCCAATCACGTACATTCAAGCCGTCGCCATAGACGGGTAAAGGTTTTTTGTTGACTATGTTATTGATGACCAGCGGAATTAACTTTTCCGGAAACTGATTAGGTCCGTAGTTGTTACTGCAATTGGAAATGCAAAATTTCATTCCATAGGTATGCCCGAAAGCACGGACAAAGTGATCAGAAGAAGCTTTTGACGCAGAATATGGGCTGCGAGGATCATACGCTGTGGTTTCCACAAATAAGCCTGTATCGCCAAGACTACCATACACCTCATCTGTCGAAACATGATAAAATAGGTGATCATTGTAGCTGGATTGCCAGTGCGTTTTGGCCGCATTTAGCAAACTCAGTGTACCCATCACATTGGTTCTTGCAAATCCAAATGGATCTTTGATCGAGCGGTCAACATGAGATTCAGCGGCAAGATGTATCACGTCTGTTATGTTATGTTTTTCAAATAGTCCATTGATGAAATCGACATCCGCAATGTCCCCTTTGATGAAGGTGTAATTATCAGCCCTATCAAAATCACTCAAATTTTCTAGGTTTCCTGCATATGTGAGTAAATCCAGATTGTAGATATGGTAATCAGGATATCGATCAACCAATCGACGTAGTACATGGCTACCGATAAATCCGGCACCTCCGGTCACTAATATTCGTTTTGACATAAGTATTTAGCTTAAAATTTTTTGTTTAAAATAAGGTAGCGTAAGTGCTAGACCTTTCGCCCGATCTATCTTTGGAGACCAGTTCAGTATTTTCTTGGCACGACTGATGTCGGGCTTTCGACGTTTTGGATCATCAATAGGTAACTCTTTGTGTATGATTTTTGCATCTGGGTTGCCAACAAGGTCTAATACCTCGTTTGCAAAGTCCATGATCGTTATTTCATCGGGATTTCCCAAATTGACGGGTAAATGGTATTCGCTGTGCAATAGTTCGAATATTCCATTGATCAAGTCGTCTACATAGCAAAATGATCGCGTTTGCCCTCCGTCACCAAACACCGTCAGTCCTTCACCGCGCATAGCCTGAGAGATAAACGCCGGCAATACGCGACCGTCATCAGTACGCATGCGAGGGCCGTACGTATTAAATATGCGAACGATCCGAGTTTCAACGCCGTGGTACGTATGATAGGCCATCGTGATGGCTTCCATAAAACGCTTGGCTTCATCATAGACACCTCGTGGTCCAATCGGATTGACATTACCCCAATATCCTTCTGGTTGTGGATGAATCAGCGGATCGCCGTACACCTCAGAAGTGGATGCGATCAATAACCTCGCACGCTTCTCTTTTGCCAGTCCAAGCAAATTGTGCGTTCCTAAAGAACCAACTTTCAGCGTCTGTATCGGCATTTTAAGATAGTCGATTGGACTCGCCGGTGACGCAAAATGCAATATATAATCTAGCTTTCCAGGTGTGTGTACGAACTTAGTAACATCATGGTGATAAAACTCAAAGTGCTCATGTCCAAATAAATGCGCGATGTTATCGAGTGACCCTGTTAGTAGATTATCCATACCGATCACATCGAAGCCTTCATCGATAAAGCGGTCGCATAAGTGCGATCCAATAAATCCAGCTGCGCCTGTAATCAATATTTTAGGCATAAAATGATTTTATCGCATTGACAACGGTATCAATGATGTGCTCATTCATTTCAGAGTGTATCGGCAATGATAGTACTTCAAGGCTCGCTTGTTCTGTGACGGGTAGGTCTCCCACACCATATCCAGATGCCGTGTATGCTTCCTGCAAATGGAGCGGAATCGGATAATAGATACCGTGCGCGATGCCTTCAGCTTTTAAATGTTCTGCAAGTCCATTGCGCTCTTTGTGCACACGCAAGGTATATTGATGAAATACATGTTTGCTTTTTGTATCACGAATTGGTGCGCTGATCTCAGCGACCTCAGCTAATTTTTCATCGTACATCGCAGCAGCCTGTCGTCTTGCGGCATTGTAGTCATTTAGATGAGGTAGTTTAGTATGCAAGACAGCAGCTTGTAAATTGTCAAGTCGACTATTGACGCCAATCAGCGCATGGTGATAACGCTTAGATGAACCGTGATTGGCAATCATCTTTAACTTGCCGCCTAATTCTTCGTCATTCGTTGTGACTGCGCCACCATCTCCATAACAGCCTAAATTTTTTGATGGAAAGAACGAGCACGTTCCGATCTGTCCCATCGTGCCTGTATATCCGCGTGTGACACCATCATCATAAAAACAACCTATTGCTTGAGCATTGTCTTCGATGACCGGAATGCCATGATTCTTAGAAATTTTCATGATCGCGTCCATGTCAGCAGCTTGACCAAATAGGTGTACCGGAATGATACATTTCGTTCGATCTGTAATCTTAGATTCAATGTCTGCTGGATCAATATTGAATGTATGCGGATCGATCTCAGCAAAAACAGGTTTTAAGCCCAGAAGTGCGATCACTTCAGCAGTCGCCACAAATGTGAAAGAAGTGGTAATCACCTCGTCACCGGGCTTGAGGTCCATAGCCATCAGTGCGAGCTGTAGAGCATCCGTTCCATTGGCGCAAGGAATGACATGTGCCACATCGAGATACTTTCCTAAATTATCACAGAATTCCATTACATATTTACCGCCGATGAAAGCCGCACTTTGTAAAATTTCCTGAAATTTGGATGAAATTTCGTTCTCTATGTGTTGGTATTGGCCTACAAGGTCGACCATGGCTATATTGCCCATTATATTCGCTATTATTGCCGTGCAAATATAGGGAAGCAACAGAGACTTATATGACGACACAACACACATTCTTTTCTGATCTGAAGCCATCACTCGCGGCATGCATTCCTGCTGTTTTTGGTTGCTTGTGGCAAACAGCTTTTAGCCGTTATTCTGTCCTTTCGATGCTGCTCATATCGTTTCTCGGCTTTCAGGTACAGGGACAGGAAGAGGAGAGTGAGATATTTGACGGTATTTACCTTGGATTTCAATACGGAGCATATATACCAGCTGGCGATCTCGCTGATCGGTTTGGAAATAACTTTGGGCTCGGTGCGAATATAGAGGTGCTTAAAAACAAGAAGTGGGTATATGGGGTAGAAGGTCAATTCCATTTCGGGAGAAATGTACAGGAATCTGTGGCCGGTGAATTAGTCGATGAAAGGGGTGTTCTCATTAATACATCGTTTAATCTCGCCGATGTTGATGTACGAGAGCGCGGCATCCATATATTTGGAAAGTTTGGTCGAGTGCATGACTTGTGGCATGAGACGAGCATCAGTGGTATCAAATGGACATTCGGTGTTGGTTATCTGCAGCATAAAATCAGACTGAAAGATGCCGATCAGGCTGTTCCATATTTCGATGACCCTTATGTTAGAGGTTATGATCGGTTGACCGCTGGATTTTCACTTGATCAATTTGTTGGTTATCAATATCTAGATCGTAATGGTCGATTAAATGTTTATGTTGGTCTTGAATTTATTGAAGCATTTACAAAAAGTCAGCGCGGGCTAAATTACAATACTAAGATCGTGGACGATCAATCGCGAGTGGATATATTAATGGGTGCAAAAATTGGCCTGCAAATAACTATTCGAAGTTATAAGGACAAAGATGATATCTGGTATTAATTTAATTCTGAATTAAGAAAATTTTATTTTCATTATTTCATCATTTATTTATACAATTGGCATGCAAATAGCAGTGATCGCGCAATCGATCGCATCAGTGTTTAATGCTAAAATAAAAAAACGTCATCAAGGATTAAAAAATCAAAATGCCCGGGAGCCTCAATCAAAAGAATCTGATGTAAGTAGATATTTATTTCACTGCGCATCGCATGGTGAATATGAACAAGCCAAGCCGCTGATAGAGAGGCTTAGAGCTCAGAATTCACAGAATGTGGTAATAGCTTCTTTTTTTTCGACGAGTGGATATGATGTGGCTGTTGCCGAGCAATATGTCGATGAAATCTATTATTTACCAATCGATACCAGATCGCGAATGCGGCGTTTTTTAAATGCGGTCGATCCCACTTTTGTGTTTATTATTAAATATGAAATTTGGTGCAATTTTATTAAGGAATTAAAGATTAGAAAGATTCCGATATATTTAATTTCTGCACGATTTCATCAATCACAGCGTTTTTTTAAATGGTATGGTGGGGTATTTCGACAGGCCATTCAGTCAATTGATAAAATATTTGTTCAGGATAGTAACTCGCAAAAATTATTGCGAACGATTGATGTGGATTCAATAATTTCTGGTGATACACGAGCGGATCGACAGCTTGTTAATAATCATAATATTCACCCCGTCATGAAATATTTGTTAAAATGGAAACAAGAGAAGCCGCTGTTGATTTTAGGGAGTGTGTGGGAAGATGGGTGGTCAATATTCAGTCCAGTTATCCACGAAATAATAAAAGATTATAAGGTACTGATTGCGCCACATGAAATTCGCGAAAAATTTATTGCTCAGATGGAATCTGATATAATCGGAGAGGTGGCACGCTGGTCTACTTTAGCATTAGAAGAGACATCAGATGCCGCTGTTATTATATTGGACACGATAGGTGATTTGCAGTACGCATATGGAGCAGGTGACGTCGCATATGTTGGTGGTGGATTCAAGCAGGGTCTTCACAATGTACTTGAACCGGCAAGTTGTGGATTGCCAGTGATATTCGGTCCCAACATCCAAGACTATGCGGAGGCTAAAGATTTAATGTCTGTGGGAGCGGCCTGGTCTTTTAAGAGTTCAAAACAGTTGCGTGATCTAGTCGTTCGACTACAAGACAACGATAATAGAAGAATTGCGGCGTCCAAAGCAAAGACGTACGTAAATGAGTCTCGTGGTGCCACTGACATCATCATTAATCATTTCATCGAAAATCATCAAGCGCATGAAGGATCTTGATTACGAAGCTATATTTTCAGACAAGCGAGTAGCGATCATAGGAGATGTGATGTTGGATCGATATATCACAGGTTCAGTCGATAGAATGTCGCCTGAAGCGCCAGTGCCTGTTTTATTATATAAAGAGACAACTGAGCGATTAGGGGGAGCGGCAAATGTCGCTTTAAATACGCATGAATTAGGCAGCACGCCTATTATTTGCGCATTGGTTGGTGAGGATAGTAATGGTCGACGATTGGAAGAATTGATGGAGGAAATGGGAGCTACCACAGAATACGTGGTTAAGAGTGATGAGCGCCAAACAACCGTCAAGACCCGATTACTAGGAAATAATCAGCAGTTGTTGAGGCTCGACGATGAAGCCGTTGGTCCCATTTCATCGAATGATACGGAAGCTGTGCTCCAAAGGGTGAAAACCATGTTCGAATCGGAAGTCATTGATGTGGTCATACTTCAGGATTATAATAAAGGATTGCTGACACCTCAACTTATTGAATTTGTGTTAAATACATGTAACGAAAAAGACATATTTGTTTCAGTCGATCCTAAATTCAAGAATTTCTTTGCGTATAAAAAAGTGGATTTGTTCAAGCCGAATCTAAAAGAGATAAGCGAAGCACTGGGATCGTCGATATCCGCGGACATCGAGGCGCTCGAAGATGCAGCGCAACGACTTAACCAACGCATGAACACCAGAAACTTGATGATAACCTTATCTAGTAAAGGGTTATATATAAAGCAAGATGATAAGTCAGGAATGAAGATGCCTGCGCTCTCGACTGAAATCGTGGATGTTTGTGGTGCCGGCGATGCTGTATTGGTCGTCACAACGTTAATGTTGTTGGCGGGATTAGGGGTAGAGGCCGTAGGGCATGTAGCTAATAATGCAGGTCGGATCGTCTGCCAAAAAGTTGGAGTCGCACCGGTAAGCCTGAAGGAACTGAAATTATTTGATTAGAGCTGAGTTTAAGGCGATGGCTATTAGCCAAACACCAATTGCCTATGAATGACGTACATTAATCTATAAAAGGTTGGTTCGATTATGTATATGTTAAAAATTAATCCGTATTTTTGTTTGCCATATTCGTGGGAGCCCCAGTTATTTATTTTGAAACTTCTAAAAAAATTACAATTTATGAGAAAAGTATTTACTCAATTGACACGTAATGTATTTGCGAGTCTAGTTATATTGACACTGATGAGCAGCGCTGTGAATGCGCAGATCACATTGCGTGTCGATGCTCCAGAAGCTGTTGCAGGGGACATTCAGGTGTCAGCGGCCGCATACGGAACGCAGATCATCGACGATTTCACTATCTCCGGTGAGATGGATTATTACACTGATGATAGTATCGGTTGTGCTCCTATCGCCGAAGACCTAAGTGGTAAAATCGTTTTAATCAATCGACCAGATAGCTGTGCGATTAATGAAGCTGTATATAATGCTCAGGAAGCAGGCGCCATTGCTGTTATCTTAGGATTCAATGCAGGTAGAGAGATTCCATTCATTCTAGGAGCTGGTGCTTTTTCTGACTTAGTCACTGTTCCTGTAGTGGGAATGCTTGAGCGCGACTATGCGACTTTATTGCAAGTGATTGCTGGTGGTACGACTATAGACGTCACAATCTTCATGGAAGATTGGTTGGTGATGTCTATGAAGAGCAATTTGACGGCGGATTGAACGGTTGGACGGCTGAGAATCCTGTCGATCCTATGGATTCACTTTGGACATGGTCAGATGATGGTAGCTCTGCTGCTAATATCTTGCATGTTAATTCACCAACGAGTTTGTTGAATGGTAGTGCAATTTTCGATGCATCTTTCTACAATATTCTTGTAGGTGGCGCGCCACCATATCCAAGTTATACGGCATGGTTGACTTCACCAGATATCGATGTAAGTGACCACGAATTTTTGTACTTGTCTTTCTATCAGTCAAACTGGCAATTAAATCAAAGAAACTTCCCTGCGCCGCATACTGGTTTCCAGTATAGCCGCGATGGAGGTGCTACTTGGACAGCTGTTCAAGAGGTGACATCTGAAAACGAATTGACCGGGACTTCATTGACAGCAGTCAATACGGAATATCGCAGATTCCTATTGGAAGATTTGAATTTCACTGAAAATCTAAGAATACGTTTCATATATGACGGTGACTTTTACATTTGGGCAGTCGATGATATTCGATTGACAGTGCCACCAACGGATGAATTAGCAATTGAAACTTCATTCTATCCTTTGATTCATTATGCAACGCCGCAGATGCACCTTAGCACTGACACGATGGGCTTCTCGGTTAACTTTATCAATGGTGGTCTAAATGATCAGATTGGCACTGAGGCGAAAGTAGAATTGCTGGATGAAAATGGAGCTGTTATTATCGATCGCACTGAAATGGTTAATTCTACTGCGTTTACGCGCGATACTGTAGTTTTCTTAAATTATTCTGCGACACTTGCACCTGGAAATTATAGTATT
>ENA-ORXU01002891-ORXU01002891.1-marine-metagenome-genome-assembly--contig:-NODE-2891-length-11200-cov-4.943181_pt1 | contig 11200 bp, 7 predicted proteins | sample MGYA00237869_ERZ511484 | MGnify/ENA metagenome assembly ERZ511484 | reverse complement strand
CTTCGCGCCTAGCGTCTATCTGCTTCAGCCTCAGGCCCTTCACCTCCTCGCCATAGCACGCTATGACTCGTCGGCGGAGCACCTGATGCTCTTGCAGCTAGTCACTATCCATCGAAGCCTAATGCACGAATTGGGTTAAACCAAAATCTAGTCCAAGCTCAAACGGCATATTTAATCGATAATACTCATCAGCTTTCTCTGATCGCAGTCGCGAAAGATCGTGAATCGACAATCTCGATTCTGTTATAAGTGAGACAATTTTGTCAAGTCGACTCTTCCCTGAGTCAGAAGATTCCAGGGCGATTCTGGGATGATAACCCAAGTAAACTAAAGTAAACAACAGGTGCTTGAGTAAATAAGAATATTCCTCGTCAAATGGGCAATTGACAAAAACGTTCTTCTCGTAATTTGCGTCAATAGGCAAAAGTAATGAGACTTAAGAGTCTATGACCGAAGGACGTGAGCGACGGTAAGAGCTGCGAGTCAGCACTGTTCCGTCAAGAGCATGGATGTACAGCTCAGTTCCTTCATCTCTACTCAACCTATCTCCATACGACTTCGCCTCTTCTTTGGTTTTGAAAACCCTCGAAGATCTTCTAGATCCCATCTTTTTCACAGCCCAGCCTCCAGAGCGAGAGAACACTACGTGATTTGATCTTTTGCGCATTTCAGAGAATTTAGTAACAAAACTAACAATTTCGACTCATGGTTCCCAGATGATACGTTCAATAGTCCAGCAAGCAGCCTATTACTTTTGCCACTTTCTCAGCGCTAGGGAGCATCTCCTGCTCTAGGATACTATTGAGTGGTATGGCAGGCATGTTTTCTGAGCCGATGCTCATCACAGGAGCGTCAAGATCGCTGAAGCATTCTTCTTGTATGCGTCCCGCTAGTGATTGCATAAAACTGCCAGCAAGCGGCTCTTCTGTCACGACCAAGCATCGATGATGTATACGTACAGAAGTATATACGGCTTCCTCATCGAGTGGTGCAAGTGTCCTCAGATCGATGATCTCTACACGTCCATCATATCGCTCGGCTGCTCCCAGTGCCCAGTGTACGCCCATGCCGTAGCAGATTATAGTACAGGTGGATTCAGAGCCAGCCTCAGCAGACAGGGCAGTGCGCGCTTTACCGAATGGCACTACGTAGTCTTCATCTGGCATAATCACCCGTGCTGCATCTGTGCCTGGTACTTTGGACCAATAAAGTCCTTTATGTTCTAGCATGACCACAGGGTTGGGATCATAGTAGGCTGCCTTCATGAGGCCTTTGAGGTCGGCGCCATTGCTAGGGTAGGCAACTTTGAGACCTTTGATGTTGCACACGATGCTCTCTACACTTCCACTGTGATAAGGACCTCCAGAGCCGTAGGCGCCGATCGGCACGCGGAGTATCATACTTACCGGCCACTTGCCCTCGCTGAGATAGCAAGATCGGCTGACCTCCGTAAAGAGCTGATTGAGTCCTGGCCATATATAATCGGCAAACTGTACTTCGACGATGGGTCGTAGCCCTACCGCTGACATACCTACAGTACTACCTACGATAAATGCTTCTTGGATAGGAGTATTAAACACTCGCTCTCCACCAAATTTTCCTGCCAACGTAGCGGCTTCTCGGAATACCCCTCCAAGTCTAGCGCCTACATCTTGGCCATAGAGTAAGCACTCAGGATGCTCTCGCATGAGCTCTTCTACAGCAAAGAGTGCGCAGTCTACCATGACTTTTTCATCTCCCTCAGCTGGGTGACGTTCCCCGGACTCTGCTGTGATCGGTGTAGGCGCGAAGTCATGCGTGTACAAGTCACTTGGCTCAGGATCAACGGCTGCTCGTGCTCGATCATAGTCGCGGTCTACGAGTTCTCTTACTTCTTTCTCTATCATTTCTATTTCCTCATGTGAGATATCGATATCTCGGAGTCGCTGTTGCAACTTAGGATAGGGATCCATCTTGCGATCTTCTTCTAGGTCATCTCGGTACCATTCCATACGCACACCAGATGTGTGGTGATTGAGTAGTGGGACGGTAGCATGGATGAGGAAGGGTCTACGCTCTGAGCGCATCCGCGCGACCACATCTTCTAGTAGATCAGCACAGGCCGTGTAATCTGTACCATCTACTTGTATGGCTTCTATGTCTGGGTATCCTTGTATGAGTTCGTAAGCATCCTGCGCACGGATCTCGTCTGCACTTGCAGAGATGTCCCATTCATTATCTTGTACTAGGAATAGAATCGGTAATTGCTTGAGCGCTGCCATATGAAAAGCCTCTGAGACTTCTCCTTCTGTGATGCAAGCATCACCTAGACTGCAGAGTGTGATCGGGGCTGCACCGTCATGATCGTGACCTAGGCCGGTCACCTCACGATAGCGCATACCCATCGCCACACCTGCCGCAGGGATTGCCTGCATACCTGTGGCGCTTGACTGATGTGGAATCTTGGGCTTGTCATCATCACGTAGACTGGGATGAGCGTAGTAAGATCGCCCACCGCTGAATGGGTCATCTTTCTTAGCCATCAGCTGTAGCATGAGCTCATAGGGGCTCATACCTATGGACAGCAGTAGACTATCGTCTCTGTAGTATGCCGCCATGTAATCTTGCGGTAGCAGCTGTGTGCCAGCAGCGATCTGGATAGCTTCGTGACCTCGACTCGTAGCATGGACGTACTTGGATACTTCTTTGAAATTTGCCTCGTACTTTTCCGTCATAGCCTTGGCCGTGGCCATGGTGCGGAAAGCTTTGAGGAGCTTAGTCTGCAGTTGCTTTGAGATCTCTGTGGTCTTCGTCATTCTTAGTCGTAGTCTAGTGCGTATGCCCTATAGATGATAAGGCTTGCGAAGGCGATTTGTTGCTAGCTATGACAAGCTAAGTTCGTCTACTCTGCGAAGGTAGCAGATCTGTGCTTCCTATAATCTCCTATCAAGTAAGACTATGCACTGGACAAGTAGGGATAAAATACCAGCCCTCCCACTACGAGAGAGGTCATTGCCGCTAGGAAGACGACGCCTGCTGCCGTGTCCTTGATACGTTTGATCCGTGGATCGTACTCTGTCGTGATGCGATCGCAGATGAGCTCTACACAGGTATTGATGAGTTCGCAGATCATGACGAGACTGATCACGGAGATCAGTGCGATCCACTCCATCCGAGTCACGTGCAGGTAGAGTCCTAGAGCGATCGCCATGAGAGCTGCTGCACTATGAAACCACAGAGCATGCTCTGTCATAAAGGCTGCAGCCATACCTCTCCATGCATGGGTGAAGGCGATGAGTCTGCTTTTTATGCTAAATTTTTTTGGCTTCATGATAATCTATCGGGCGACGTAAAATTTCTTAGCTAAGCATCACGAAGCATGGATGGTTCGGCCAAGATTGCCCTATGTGATGGATGTGCATTAACTTTTATTTTTCACTTTATTCACTGCTGCTTGAGCGGCGTCAGAGAGGATGAGTCTACCGCTGATGGCGGCCCTTTCGGGCAAAAGCGTGCTCCAGTCCTCGCAGCCTCTCCAGAGAGCGGCTTTCATCTCGCGCATAGCTTCTGGGCTGTAGGCGGTAAGCTCTGTGCACAGTCGATCGATGTGACTGTCCATCTCTGTAGCATCCTTGTACACTTCAGCGTACATGCCGCGCTGCCATGCCCACTGAGCAGTCTGCCATCCACTGGCGTGGATACTCATTTGCGCGAAAGCGCCTGTACCAATCTTACGCCTCACCGCTGGTCCCACCACAAATGGGCCGATTCCAAGCGCCAATTCACTCAACTTCACAGAGCTCCACTGCGTAGCAAAGCAGTAATCGGTAGCGCTTGCGAGTCCCACACCGCCACCGATAGCCTTGCCTTGGACTCTGCCAATGACAAACTTGGGACACTGACGCATGGCATTAATGACCCGCGCAAAACCCATAAAGAATTCCTTGCCTTGGGCTGCGTCCTTGATGCTGAGCAGCTCGTCAAAGCTCGCCCCTGCACAAAATGTACGCTCGCCACCACTGCGTACTACGATTACACTTGTCTCGCTGGTACGACCTTCTTCTTCGATAGCATCTCGAAGTTCTGCGAGTAACTTACCTGGCAAGCTATTGTGCGCTGGATGGCTAAAGGTGATGGTGCTCACTCTGGAGGAGCGCTGTATATCTATGGTGCCTTCTGTCATGGTGCTGTGTGATCTATTATCAAAGGTTCAATTCGTGTTATTAGCTGTGCAACTAAGTCATGTATATCTAATCGACTTAATAGGTGGTCTTTTCTATGCCTTCACTTAGCGAGGTAAATTTATTAATCCTGTCATAAGAGACAGATATCATATGATCGCTCATTAATCCTTTTTTTCTTTTTGTCCAATTTTGAATATCAGAGATAATTTCGTCTTTAGAGCATTTGGGGCATTGGTCAACTGCGAAGGCTACCGTTGCCAATAGTTCTAGACCTAATGTGCTCTCAAAACCTTCGATCAAGTCAAGGACTGACTTAAGCCGAATTTTTTGATTGAAATCAAGATCATTATTGATAATGTGTGCCGATTCTGACTTTTTGTCTTGAACGAGTTTAATGATTGTGCTAGGATTGTTGAGGTCACCGTCATATTCAAGATAATTAGGCGATAGGGCTTCAACGACTTTATTGAGGTTCGGTGAATAGGGGCCGTAAATTCCTTTTTCGAATCTAAGATTAAGATTTTCTCCCATTCGCTGCAGCAGATATGCTATTTTCTGGACTACAAGTGTTGTAATCTCCTCTCCGAGTAACTCATACTGTCTCATGATGTTGAGATAGATAGCTCGAGTTGGAGTTAATCGCGTTACCGATTTGACAGAGCGTACTGGTGAACTAAAACCTGGTTCATAAATTAATACATCTACTGCATTTGCGATCGGCTCTAGTTTAGCAGTAATTATTTGTTTGATAACTTTCCAATCTAACCCTCCATTGCCACATCCAAGTGGAGGTATGGCGATGCTCTTGATATTATTTTCGCCGATCACGATTACTAAGTCATCCAAGCCCGCTTCAATGTATTCAACTCGACTTTTATGTCTCCAGGGTTTTTTGGTTGGGAAATTTATTATAAACCGAGGGCTTATGAGACTGGTACGAAAAATATTCATTTTACCTACTTGTAGCTCTCCTCGATCATAGGCAATTCTGTATGATTTGTAATTGTCAGGAAACGATTTCTTGAACGCCAGAGCAATTCCCTTACCCATGATGCCGTAAGTGTTCACCGTATTTACCAATGCCTGTGTATCGGCTTCTATTATATTTCCTGTCGTGAATGTATACATGTGTTATATGGTTAACGTACACAATAATAATCTAGATCTATACGCACTGTCGTTTGATAGCTATATTGTGAAAGCAGAGATCGGATCTCTTCTTCCTTCTCACAGGTTAGAACCACAATCTCGGCTATATCGCTAAAGTTAAGCTCATTGTGAAAGTGGAATTCAGCTTGCTTCTTTCTCTTAAGATCTGGATATTGATGTTGCGCATCTGCTGAAAAGTCAGATGCATTTATTGCCGTCTGATCTAGTTTGTCCCAATCTTCAAGATCTGAGTAGAACTGAGTCAGAGGGTATTTCAGGGCATGGACATCTGTGAAGAAATAGTCGTATCCAAGTACTGTAGTATCAGTTATGTTAAAAACCAAGTAGATTATCTCGCCTTGGGGCACTTTGCTGATTTCTCCGTAGCCCGTAATGATGTTGTAAAGCATAATTGACCTCTTGCCGATATAGAACCCGACAAAATCTCGAAATGTACAGTCAGGATGGGTTGGTATCTTCTTATTGCTTCTTTTCAGAACAATCTCATTATTGCCTATGCTTCTGTAGTTTGGGTTCGCATTTTTGTGATTTGGGGCTGATACAATTCCAGTTTGCAAAATATACTCAAGATTAGAATAGTGTATTATTCTAACTATACTAGAAGAATTTGGATTATTGGGCGTTGCTGACATCAGTGCAGATTCAAGCTGGGCTTTGATCAATTTTCTTGACCATGGTGAGGATAGTCGCTATGGCTACCGTCTCATCGTCTTGATCGTACACTTCGATGAGGAATTTCACGATCCCTTTAGCTGGTTCGTCTTCGCGCTTTTCTTGATCCATCTTCTCCTTGACGGTGCATCGCACTCCGATGGTCATACCGGCGTACACAGGCTTCGTGAATCGACAGTCCTCGAGTCCATAGTTGAGGAGTACGGGACCTTTGCCTGGATGGACAAATAGCCCAGCCGCGGCACTCAGAATGAAGTAGCCGTGTGCCACGCGCTTTTCAAAGATGGTACCATCCAGAGAGGTCTCATCCGTATGCGCGTAGAAGTGATCCCAGCTCACATTGGCAAAGTTGATGATGTCTGCTTCTGTGATCGTCCGCTTGTGCGTGACCAGCGTCTCACCCACAATCAGCTCTTCAAAGTGCTTGCGAAATGGGTGTATACCTGTATCGTGCGGCTTTCCACCTATCTGATAGCGCTGCGTCACTGCCGTCAGACTGGTAGGGCTGCCTTGCAGCGCGCATCGCTGTAGGTAGTGCTTCACACCGCGTATACCTCCCATCTCTTCTCCACCACCGGCTCTGCCTGGTCCGCCGTGAGATAACAGTGGCAATGGTGAGCCATGACCTGTGCTTTCCTTAGCGCAGTCCCGATCTAGGATCAGGATGCGCCCGTGATGGCTCGCAGCTCCTAGGACATAATCGCGTGCTATGTCTTGATCGTAGGTGACGATGCTGCTCACGAGCGATCCTCGTCCCATCTGACTGAGCTGGATCGCTTGTTCTAGATCTGTGTAGGGCATGAGTGTACTCACTGGGCCAAAGGCTTCTATCTCATGGACATCCGTCTGCTCTAGTGGATGATCCTGGCGCATAAGTATAGGAGAAAAGAAGGCTCCTTTCTCGGCATCAGCTCCCGTGACATCCACGCTGTCTACAGATCCATAGACGATCTCTGAGTTTTCTTGTAGCTGTCTGATTTGCTCTCTGAGTGCATCTCGCTGTCCGCGACTCACGAGTGCTCCCATACGCACCCCTTCGACTGCGGGATCTCCTACTGTCGTCTTGGCTAGTGATTTTCCCAGGGCTATCTGCACGTCTTCCATCAGGTCCTCCGGCACGATGATGCGCCGTATGGCGGTACACTTCTGCCCACACTTCACGGTCATCTCTTTGCGCACTTCCTTGACGAACAGGTCAAACTCTGGTGTGCCAGGCACGGCGTCTTTTCCAAGGATAGCACAGTTGAGTGAATCCGCCTCCATAGTGAAGGGTACAGAATAGTCGATGATACGTGGATGGGCGCGTAGTTTTTTGCCCGTAAGGGCTGAACCAGTAAAGGTGACAATGTCCTGACTCATGACGTGGTCTAGGATGCCATGGCCCGATCCGCTGATCAGCTGGAGACTTCCCTCTGGCAGGATCTCACTCTGTATGATGTCCTGCACCATCGCTTCTGTAAGGTATCCCGATAGTGGACTTGGCTTGACTACGGCAGGTACTCCTGCGAGTAAATTCACTGCGATCTTCTCTAGCATGCCCCAGATAGGGAAGTTATAAGCATTGATGTGTACTGCCACGCCTTGCTTGGGCACCATGATGTGCTGTGCGGTGAAGCTGCCACCCTTGCTCAAGCCTATGCTATCACCATCGATGTAGTGGGGGTGATCGCCCATACGGCGTCTCAGGCTCGCATAGGCAAAGAGATTCCCGATCCCGCCTTCGATATCGATCCAGCTATCGACCTTGGTCGCGCCGGTCTGGTAGGAGATAGGGTAGTAGCTGTCCTTGCGAGCATGAAGATGCAGTGCGAGCTTCTTGATCATGAGCCCGCGCTCGCGGAAGGTCATGCGTCGCAGCACGGGATTAGCGACCTCACGGGCATAGGTCAGAGTGCCCTCATAGTCGAGACCATCGCTGCTCGAGTGTCCTATGAGATCACCTGTGATGGCGTGGTAGGCAGGTATACCTTCTCCTTCGCCAGCGATCCACTTTCCTTTGGTATAGCTCTGAATGGTCTTTGACATGATGTACTTTCTATGTGATTGGAGCAGCCAAGACCATGAGGCGATCTCAGCCATGGCAAATGTACTCGGGAGTTGCGTCTATATTATCGTAAAAGCTTGAGATATTCTCGGATATTCACGTGAAGAAATCAGGACGTGAGTATGATCGCTTACGTGTGGTAGTGGCCTGATCTTGAAGCAGATGTGGCTCGCAGTAGAAGCAAAGCACAGTGGTCATATCACTCCACTCACTACATTATAAATGGCGAGATCCACCCGTAACGAATACTTACGCCAACGATACTGGTGATATATCGCCTATAGTCCTGATTGATCGTCAGTTACATCGCTGAAAAACATCTACCTAAAATCCTAATGCACGAAATGGGTTAAAGTCAACATCAATGTAGTAATGTTGGGAATGCGTATATTTGAGAGTAGCTTATTGATAAAACAGGCGCTACAGTAATTGGCTAGATGGGGACGTTGGAGGGCTGAAGAGATCACTCAGGTGCTTATTTACTCAAGGAGCGCTAGTCGGTAATGAGATGTGAGTAAATTATCTAAGAGATTGTATGATTCTGAATATTTAGGAGCATACTGATGGCATGAAGATGTGGGTAAAGTATGGGCTATAGTCGCTTTCTTATGGATAGGCTGTCATGTATTACATCCTAGTGAGATAGAACGGACGCAGCTATAGCATATCTGATATTACATGGTTTGTAGACTAGTGATACTGTGCTTACAGTAGACTACAGTAGATCTTGTCAGGAAGTAATCCTAATGAAGGATATGGGCTGTAAAAATTAGGTGGTGGATTGATTATGAAATTAGTTGACATAAAGTCCAATTACGCCTTAAGAAATGAAGTAAATCACCCCTTACATAGTATTGGTGACGATAAAGATTATTTTATAAATTCATACACTATTATCTTATGAAAGAAATTTTAACTCTACTGATGTTTATGTCTATAGCGACAGTCAGTACATCTCAAGTTGTATTTTCAGCTGATTTTGAAGATGGTACCTTGGAGGGTATGACCATAGTAGATAATGACGGTCTCACGGCATCCTCAGGAGTTTCGCCCTTCATGGATGCTTGGACTGTGTCCAATGTATATATAGAGGCAGCATTTGACATTGAATCTAGGGGGGTTATTAGCAACTCTAGATATATGCCTGCAGGTACTGCTGATGACTGGTTGATTTCTCCTCAATTGACCATAGTAGATACCGGTACCGCAGTGCTATGGAATGCCAGAGCACTGAGCGAGCAGAGCCCTGACGGAATGGAAGTGAGAGTTTCTACTACAGATAGTGACTTACAATCATTCACAGATGTCATATACTCATCAGCGGCGGAGTCACACGAACGAACTCAAAGAAGTGCATCGCTCAATGACTACATTGGTCAGCAGGTATATGTTGCCTTTATCAATAACTCTACAGATAAATACTTACTCGTGATCGATGATATTGTCGTGGCACCGATAGATCCTATTAATGCAAGTATAAGCTCAGTCACTACGGCACCGTACCAATTAAAAAATCAGGACATTGGGATTGCTGTCAATGTATTGAACAAAGGTGGTTTTGATTTACAAACTTTGGATTTAAAATGGACTGATGGTGTAGCAGAGCATGAGGAAACGATCACAGGATTTACTTTGAAGACTGGAGAATCGATGATATTCACGAGTAGCACGTTTTTCGTCGCTAGTGAAAACATAGTTTACCCAATTGAAATTTCAATATCCAACCCCAATGATGAGCAAGACATGGATATGTCAGATAACAGTGTTACAGCTGAAATATCAGGAATTTCTTATATTCCAAATAGAAAGGTAGTTGGTGAAGAAGGCACAGGTACGTGGTGTGGCTGGTGCCCTAGAGGAACAGTCGCATTAGATTCTATGGAAGCCTTCTTTAAGGATGAGTTTATAGGTATCGCAGTTCATAATGCTGACCCCATGACGGTTGCAGAGTACGATTCTCGACTCGGCTTTCAAGGGTTTCCGGATGGTAAAATTGATAGGAGATTAAATATGGGCCCTGCTAAGTTTAAGGCGGGTTTAGATATAGCAAAACATGATGTCTCACCGATGGCAATTGATCTGGTAGCAACTGGCAATGAAAGTGAACGAACACTATCTGTCGAAGTTACTGCTGAGTCCGTAACTCAACTTATAGATAGAGATTATAGATTGTCAGTCATTATTACTGAGGACAATGTAAAAGGTACAGGTGCCGGATATAATCAAGCAAATAATTATTCTGGTTTAGAAATGGGCTTGCTTGTGGGCGTGGACGGAGTAGATTGGACTACTCTTCCTAATCCTATATTAGCAGCAGATATAGAATATGATCACGTGGCAAGAGCTATTCTTGGCGGTTTTGATGGACGAGTTGGTTCTGTGCCAGCCAATTTTTCATCTGGTGATGTAGCAACAGAGATTTTTTCATGGACCGTGCCATCTGATATTGATATGAGTGAGTTGCATGCTGTAGCTCTGCTAATTGATCATACTACAGGAGCAATATTAAATGCAGAAAAATCTGAGATCGACGTACTTACTTCTACAATTGAGGAAATCGATATGGCTGAAATTAATATATATCCGAACCCTGCTACCGATGTAGTGGTACTAGACATTTCGTTAAAGTCAGAATCTAAAGTCAACTTACAAATCGTCAATGGAATAGGGAAAATCGTGAGTCAGGAAGACTATGGCAAGATTTCAGGGTCTTTTACGAGCAATTATGATATTTCTTCGCTATCTGAAGGTGTGTACATGTTTAAGATTTGTATTGACAACAATTGGTCAACTAAGAAAATTATAGTGTTAAAGTAGGAGCATAGCGATATAGAATACTTCTAGTGGATATAACCCATTTCGTGCATTAGGATTTATTGATGGGTTCATCTTATTACATAACGTCCATGTTTATAGTGACTTATATTGATTTGGAACATTTTGCGTGTGTAAGTTTTTGTTACGGACAAACTACAGCTAAAACAAGGGTTCTATCCGTGAAATCGACTCCTGTCGCCTGACTTCGCGCCTAGCATCTATCTGCTTCAGCCTCAGGTACCTACCAGAGGTAGGCAAGCTTCACTAGCTCGACTTACGAAGTGAAGACGAGCCTCCTCGCTATAGCACGCTATGACTCGTCGGCGGAGCACCT
>ENA-ORXU01002888-ORXU01002888.1-marine-metagenome-genome-assembly--contig:-NODE-2888-length-11202-cov-2.771416_pt1 | contig 11202 bp, 7 predicted proteins | sample MGYA00237869_ERZ511484 | MGnify/ENA metagenome assembly ERZ511484 | reverse complement strand
CAAGCAACAGGGCAAATTGCGATCGCCACTATTGCTTCTTTGGTAGAAACCTTGAGCTTATTACGTTCTCAGGGACACCGCGTAATCCTAGTTTCCTCTGGTGCAGTGGGGGTAGGCTGCGCCAGACTAAATTTAACCGAAAGACCCCGCAAAATCGCGCTTAAGCAGGCTGTGGCAGCAGTAGGACAGGGACGCTTAATGCGGATCTATGACGATCTGTTTAGTAATTTACAGCAGGCGATCGCTCAGGTACTGTTAACCCGACGAGAATTGGTCGAACGCAACACCTATGTTAATGTTTCTAATACTTTTCAGGAATTATTAGACCTGGGGGTCATTCCGATTGTTAACGAAAATGATACCGTTGCCGTAGACGAGCTTAAGTTTGGCGATAATGATACGCTATCGGCACTGGTGGCTAGTTTAGTTAAAGCAGACTGGCTATTTCTCTTAACCGACGTGGATCGGATGTATTCTGCCGATCCCAAGACTGTTGCCGATGCCCAACCCATTAAGCTAGTAAGCAGCACCGAATTTAGTCAGCTTCGGGTAGATGCGGGGAGTAGCGGATCGCAGTGGGGTACAGGAGGCATGGCAACCAAACTGGCAGCAGCCCGTATAGCCACCAGTACTGGGGTTAGAACCGTCATTACTCAGGGTAAACAACCGCAAAATATTATCGAGATCCTGCAAGGCAAAGATTTAGGCACGCAGTTTGAACCCCAACCGCAATCAGATAATGCCCGTAAACGCTGGATTACCTTTGGTTTGATTCCGATGGGTAAGCTGTATTTAGATAGTGGTGCGGTCAAGGCAATTACGAGTAAGGGAAAGTCTTTATTACCTGCGGGGATAGTGGCGGTAGAAGGAGAGTTTTTAGCTACCGATGCGGTGCAAATATGCGATCGCGCGGGAATCGAACTAGGCAGGGGTTTAGTTAACTACAACAGTAGCGAAATCGAACAGATAAAAGGTTGTCAGTCTACAGAAATAGCGACGCTCCTAGGCTACGACAGCGCGGATACAGTCGTGCATCGCAATAATCTGGTAATTAATGAAGTGAAGTAATTAGAAGTATTATTTAAACAGAATTTTTCTCGATCAGTAACGTCTCTTTAGCAAGTTCTAAAACAGTTATGGCATCTTGTTTCTTAACACTAGGAAAATGATCCAGAAATATATCTAGTGAGTCTCCCGCTTTTAAATAATCAAGTAAATTCTTGATTGGTACGCGAGTTCCTTTAAACACAGGTATACCACCCATTATTTCTGGATCGCTATGAATTACGTCGCTTTTATTTGTCATATTTAAGTTTATAAGCTGTTTTAATTTGATCCTACAAGAGTTTTAACTTTATAAAATCTAGTAATTACAATGCACAAATAAATTGGGAATATTGTTTGGAAAAACTCGAATATAAAATGGGCTAAGAATAGAATCTATTGTAAGGTAATTTCTTGTCTGTTGGTTTGCTTCTTTACCTAAATTGCTAGCTTTGTGCAACCTAGCTATCTTATCGCTACCATTAAGGATCAAATCTAAGGAAAAACTGGTTAAATCTTCTGAGTAAAATTACCTCGCCAGCAAGACAAAATATTGTGTAACAATTGTTTACGTAGCTCAACAGTTGTCAATATATAGGGTATGACCATTACAATCGATAATCCCAACACCGCAATCTTACCTGGAGGTAGCGAGCCAACGGTATTCAATCCGTTAGAGGCTTGGTATCCGATTTACTTTGTAGATGATTTAGATAAGAGTAAATTGGCTCGGTTTACTCTATTGGAAACGGATTTAGTAATCTGGTGGGATAAGTCGGCGGATACTTGGCAGGTATTTGAGGATAAGTGTCCCCATCGTCTCGCGTCTTTGAGCAAAGGAAGAGTTAACGAAGCGGGTTTATTGGAATGTCCCTATCATGGTTGGGCATTTTCGGGGGAGGGTAACTGCGAGGTGATTCCCCAGCAGCAGCCAGGTGGGGAGGCGCATAATTCTAGTCGAGCCTGTGTTAGATCTTATCCTACGGCGATCGCCCAAGGATTATTATTTGTCTATCCTGGTGAGAAAGAGAATGCGGAGTTAATCCCCGTACCAATAATTGAGCCAATGGAATCAGATCCAGATGCTTGGGTCTGTTTAAATATTTTTCGTGACTTGCCCTATGATGCTTTAACCCTGTTGGAAAATGTCATTGATGCGAGTCATATTCCTTATACCCATCATAAGACTGTTGGTAATCGCTCTAACGTTGCACCTGTGGAGTTGGAGGTAACGGAATCGGGTAAAAATGGCTTTAAAGGTGTCTGGCAAGAAGGACCTCGTAAGGGTAAGTTAGGTACGCAATATACTACTTTTACCGCACCCTGTCTGATGTGGCACGATCTGACCTCAAAGCAGTTTGGACGAACTTTGACGGTGGTTTACGCTACGCCAATTAGTAAAGGTAAGTGTCGTTTATTTGCGCGGTTTCCCTTTAAGTTTTCCTCGCCTTTTCCCCGCTTTTTTATCAAGCTTGCGCCTACCTGGTATTCTCACATCAATCAGAATGGCGTATTAGAAGACGATCAGATCTTTTTGCACCATCAAGAGCGTTATTTGGAAAGTTTGGGTGGTGGAGATAACTACAGCAAGGCTTTCTATCTACCGACGAAGGCAGATTTATATGTTTCAGAATTGCGTCAGTGGGTCAATCTCTATCATGCCGATCCTTTCCCAGATTGCATCTTGCCTCCGCCTTTATCGAAACTAGAATTGTTGGATCGCTATCATTCCCATACGGTCAACTGTCGTAGCTGTAGTCAGGCTTTAAGTAACATCAAAAAAATTAAGCAAGCTGCGATCGCCATGCCGATTCTTGTTTGGACTGTTCTACCTATATTGTCTCTAGCGATCGCTATTCCGACAAATACAGTTATATTCGGTTTATCTGGAACATTACTGCTATGTAGCCTAGTTTGGTGGCAGTTAAATAAAATTCAGCAGAAATTCTATATGGGTCAAATGACCCCAGCGCGTAACTTGCCAGGTAAGCAGAAATAGCATCGGAGATTGGCAAGCAGAAATTTCAGACAGCATCTATGAATATTTGAGAGATAAAGCAGAGGCGTACCATGGTACGCCCGTACAATTGAAGTTAACGCTACTTGTAAGTATTTCATGTTCGATTTGCTGAGTGTCTTTTTTGCCTTTGTTGTGCTGGCGATTCTTTTGTTGCTGTCGGTATATATCAAGCAGAAGATAAAATTACTGCAAAAGCTATATTTACCCGAATCAATTATTGCAGGCGCGATCGCCTTATTGTTGGGTGCAGAAGTATTGGGTAAGCTAGCAGAGCAATTCGATCTCACGTCCAGCCTAGCTAACGGCATTTTTCCTACGGCAATGCAGCAGATTTGGTTACAGTGTCCTGGGGTATTTATTAACATTGTCTTTGCCTCTCTATTCTTAGGCGAAAATATCCCTAGTCCCAAAGATATTTGGCGTAAGGCATCTCCCCAGGTGGCTTTTGGTCAGAGTTTAGCTTGGGGGCAATATGTATTTGGTATTGTTACCGTCAGCTTTATTCTCGTTCCTCTATTTGATATCGATCCTCTAGCAGCGACGTTGATTGAAATTGGTTTCGAGGGAGGACACGGTACAGCAGCAGGAATGGCAGCGACGTTGGATAAGCTGGGTTTTCCCGAAGGCGGTAGTATTGCTTTAGGTTTAGCGACGGTGGGCATCATTACAGGTATTGTCGGCGGTACTTGGCTAATCCAGTGGGGAGAAAAACGGGGCTATGTTCAGCAAAATCGAAGTAAACAAGCTTTGTTATCAGAAACGTCGATAACAGAACAAAAACAAACTTCGACAATAGAAAATATGGGCATTGATGTCCTGTCCTTCAACTGTGGTTTTACGGCAGTGGCGATCGCTTTTGGTTGGCTGATTCTCAAGAGTTTGTTCTGGCTAGAAACGGTTTCCTGGGGCAAAAGTGGTTTAGAACTCGTCGAAGCAGTACCTTTATTTCCCATGGCGTTAATCGGCGGTATTATCTTGCAGGTAGCAATGGCTAAATTAGACCTGGCTCATCTAATCGATCGCCAGATGCAGGAACGTATTGGGGGAGTGGCGATCGATCTGGTAATTGTTACGGCGATCGCTGGTGTCGATCTAACTATTTTGGGAGATAACCTGGAAGTGTTTGTTATTTTGTCCCTAGTAGGTATTGTCTGGAATATTTTTGCCTTTGTTGTCATCGCGCCGCGTATTATTCCCGTTCATTGGTTTGAACGAGGCATCGGCGATATGGGACAGTCGATGGGAGTTACGGCAACAGGCATCCTGCTAATTAAGATGGTCGATCCAGATAATCAAACCGCAGCCTTTGAAAGTTTTGCCTATAAACAGCTTTTCTTTGAGCCTATTGTTGGTGGTGGTTTATTTACTGCTGCTGCACCAGTACTAATTAGTCAGTTTGGCTCGCTGTCGGTGTTGTTATTAACTTCGGTACTGCTTATCTTCTGGCTAGTATTTGGGGTAGTTAATTTTAAAAAGATCGAAGAGAGTGAAACATGAAATTTATTGGGGTCGATCTTGGGTGGTCATCGGGAGCAAGTGGATTGTGCTGTTTACAGTGGAAGAATAGTCAGCTAGAAATACAGGAGCTAACCACAGTTTTAGAAATCGATCGCATTCTTGCCTGGATCTATCGCCATGCACCGATCGACACGTCGGCTTTAATTGCTGTAGATGCACCGACGATTATCAATAACCAAACGGGAATGAGGCTGGCAGATAAGTTAACCCATAAGCATTTTGGCAAGTATCATGCGGGATGTTACCCAGCTAATCTTGGTTTGAAATTTGCGCCACGCACTACGGGTTTTAGTCAGAGTCTTAGCGATCGCAATTTTGTTCATGCGCCAGCGATCGAATCGCAGAAGTTAGGGCGATATCAAATTGAAGTATTTCCCCACCCCGCAACTATTAATTTGTTTGGGCTAGATAAGATTCTGAAGTATAAAAAAGGTCGATTAGCCGATCGCACTTTGGAACTAAAAAAGTTGCGGGAATACATTACCAATGTTCTACCGCGTTTAGAACCCCCTTTGAGTTTAGCGAGTTTGGATCTAATACCAGAGATCGCCATTAAACAAACGGGTAAAGAACTAAAGGCGATCGAAGATCGATTGGATAGTTTACTCTGTGCCTATGTTGCTGCCCACTGGTGGTATTGGGGAAACAGCAGAAATATGGTGTTGGGCAATTTAGAGCAAGGCTTCATTATTATTCCCCATCTGGCGATCGCTACAAACTAAACCTTATAGATAAAGGCGTAAAACCTCGCCCTTTGAGGGCGGGGATACAAAGGGCTTGCACGCATGTAGCCTACGAGCGTGAGCGAGTAATAGTCTTTTCTATCCCTGACACTCTTCAATATACCTTTTAACAGCTTGCGCTGACACATTGCCCGTAGTACCCCAATAATAAGAACTTGCCCAAAGTTTTGGCTTGTCGTATAAATTCTTGAGCCAATCAAATTCTTTTCTTAAATGCCTGCTGCTGTAGCCTTTCATCACATTGACAGCTTGCGATGCTGACATTCGCGGAGGGATAGATACAAATACATGAACATGATCCATAAGGGTTCGATCGACTTCGATAGCAATTAAAGTCATACCATTGTTTTCGATTGCCTCGACTATATATCTTTTAGTTGCTTCAATTACCGCATCAGTCTTGAAAATTTTCCTCCGCTTAAAAGGTATCCATACAAAATGATGTCCCGACTGATATTTACAATGTCGGGTTGACATTAAATGTAAGCCATCTTGATTCATTGAGCCAAAGCTGATACTATACAACGAGTAAGTTAATTGTATACCATGTCTTAATATGAGCTATGGATGCCAGCAAGATGTCTTAAAATTAGACTGCTTCGAGCAGCGCGTAATCGAGTATATTTCTCGTCAGGCAAATAGCTTAGTAAACTGCGCTACCTACGCTCTTAAGCGTTCATCTAGGCAGGCAGGTCAAATTGACTTTAACTACTATGATTTAGACAAGTATCTTAAGCAAAACCCCAACTACAAGAACCTGTTTTCTCAAGTAGCACAACAGACACTGATGTCAGTTTGTGAGTCGTTTAAATCCCACTATGAGGTAATGCAACGCAGAAAGCAAAGCTTTCAAGTCGCGTCTAGCGACGCTCTGCGCGGACGCGCTGCGTATAAAGGAGAAATAGAAGACAAGCCCAAGATGCCTAGATATCGCAAGTCTGGGGGGATGTCGGGGTTTACCTATCCCGCGCAGCATCTAAGGTTAAACGAAGCGATTGAGACGGGGTTAATTAGATTGCCGTTAGGGATGGAAACTCAGAAAGATACTGGTGTGAAAGAAATCTATATCCCCGCACCAAAAAACCTCAACCCAGAAAGCATTAAGGAGGTGCGAATCTTCCCTAGAAATCGATGTTTTTACGTCGAGTGGGTGTACGAAAGAATTGAACCTACCCATCAGTTAGACCCGACTCAGGCACTAAGTATTGACCCTGGTGTTAAAAACTGGCTTACTTGCATCTCGAATACTGGTGATTCATTCATCATTGATGGCAAAAAGCCTAACTTTTGGAATCGCACTCTCAATCGAGAGGTAGCTAAAGCAGCGCGTAGCGCAGACCGCCTCGCAGAGGAGGCTGGGACGCGAATGCGTCCGCATAAGGGGTACTGGAGCAAGAAACTTGCTTTAATGACCGAGAAGCGCAACCGTAGGATGCGTAATTACATCAATAAAATAAGTCGTCACCTTGCTAATTACTGTATTAACAGTGGCATCGGAACGGTGGTTTTTGGATGGAACGAAGGCATTAAACAGAAGTCAAATTTGGGAAAAAAGAACAATCAAAACTTTGTTCAGTTGCCTACTGCCAAACTCAAAGAACGACTAAAAGTTGTCTTGACTGAAATTGGCGTTAACTTTGTCGAAGTAAATGAAGCGTATACCTCGAAGGCTTCTTTCTTAGATGGCGATTTTATTCCCAAATACGGCAATAAGCCAAAAGGGTGGAAGCCATCGGGAAGACGTATAGCTACTAAGCTTTACCGCACCGCCAAAAAATGGATAATTAACGCAGACAGCAACGCTGCTGCCAACATTCTAAAAGTGGCATCAATTCCAGGCATAGACCTGGGTGAGATAACCAGGGGCAGTGTGACCTGCCCTGTTAGGTTAAACTTGTATCGACAATATTAGTTTAACTCTATCAGAAGCCTCGCCCATAGCGATAGCGACGGGCGGGGAGTGTCACTCCCGCAATACACAGTTTTTACTTGCTATTTGCTACTTGCTACTTGCTATCTGCTCGTACTTCTAATCAAGTAAGTTGTTATAGTAAGCACATACACACCTAAGTATATACATTTAGTAAAATCTAGTTGAATTACTGAGAATCAAAAAGTGAGAGATAGACATCGCACTCTAGACCCGACAGTAGCAACAGGAACAATACTATATTTAGCCGACGGCACGATTCAAAGCTGTAATATTGATGCCTGTAAAATTTGGGGCTATAGTATCGAGCAGTTAATCGGCACTTCTTTTTTCGATTTGCCTTGGCGCATCGTTTCAGAACAGTGTGCGACAGATATTGCGATCGCTACCCCAGAAATCTTTTGTCAACCGATGAGCGATCTGTCTCTGGGTTTTATTCAGCCTAACGGCAATTTAATCAAACTATCGGTCAGTACTATTTTTTTGTGTAAGGCAGAAAGCAATGAGCTTTACGGGGTAGAAGTAAGCTTTTTCAATCTTGCCCAAACTGTTGATTTAGAAGGGACTGCTGAAAGAGCTTCAGATGACAGCTATTGCGATCGTTTAAGTCAATTGGAAAGCGAACGGCGTTTAAAATTTGCTACGGATGTTTCTGGGATTGGCATGTGGTTCTGGGATTTGCATCGGGACGTTGTGGAGTGGACAGACCTCGGCAAGCAGATTTTTGGTTTAGCTACCGATTCTGAGGCAAGTTTTAAGCAATGTTTTGAGATGATCCATCCTGAAGATCGTCATCTAGTTAGAGAGGAGCTAGATCGAGCTTTAGCCGAAAAATCGCCATATAGTATTGAATATCGCGTTATTTGGTCTGATAACAGCGTCCATTGGCTTGCCGCCAAAGGGAGAGGTGTATATAACTCTCAAGGCGAGTCTATAAGCATGATGGGTACAATACAGGATATTAGCGATCGCCATATTACCGAACAGAAATTAAGAGATAGCGAGCAGCTATTACGATTGGCTTTAAAAAACGCTAAAGCGGGAATGTGGGACTGGGATCTAATTACTAACGAAATTACCTGGTCGCCAGAAAATTACGAACTGTATGGCATCGAGCGTCAGATTACCCCCCTGCGTTTCCAAGATTGGGAGCATACCCTTCATCCCAATGATATTGAAACCAATACCACAGAAATAGAAAAGGCTATTTCGGGAGAATCAGACAAGCTAGAAGTCGAGTTTCGGATTATTCATCCCCAAAGAGGAACTCGCTGGATTTTGGGTGTAGGCGATGCTACCTGCAACGCCGCAGGAATGCCCATGCGTCTGACAGGACTTAATTTGGACATTACGAGTTTAAAGGAAACCGAGGCAGCTTTTCAGCGTAGCAAGCAGGATCTAAGACAGCGAGAACACGAACTAGAACTGATTACAGAAGTAATTCCCCAGCAAATCTGGACAGCAGACAAAGACGGTCGAATAGACTATATCAATCATCGTTCTTCTAACTATACTGGGCTAAACCTCAAGCAAATGCAGGGTTGGAGTTGGGCAACAATTGTCCACCCAGAAGATATCGCCGCAATCAAAGCAGCCTGGACTAAATCGATTCAAACGGGAGGGAATTTTAATCTGGAAGTGCGCCTGCGTAATACCGTCGGCACTTATTCTTGGTTTCTCTCCAAAGCTAGACCCCTGCTGAATGAAAGAAAGGAAATTATTAAATGGTACGGCACAAATACCAACATCAACCGCATCAAAGAATTAGAAGAAACACTAAGACAGCAAACCAAAGATCTGATCCAGGCTAATCAGCTTAAAGATGACTTTTTGGCGATCGTTTCCCACGAGTTACGCACTCCTCTTAATCCCATTTTAGGCTGGGCGCAACTACTGACAGGAGGTAGATTAGACTCAGAGCTAGTCAGTCAAGGAATAGCTATTATCGAACGTAATGCTAAGCTACAGGCACAGCTTATTGACGATCTACTCGATGTTTCGCGAATATTAAGAGGCAAACTAAAGTTAAACAAAAAACCTCTCAGTTTAGAGTCGGCGATTAGGCTGGCGTTAACTACCATACAGCTAGCAGCAGAGGCTAAATCAATTCAGATCCACACTACCTACGAACCAGAGATCGGACAAGTTTTAGGAGATATTAGTCGTCTACAGCAAGTCATCTGGAACTTACTTGCAAATGCCGTCAAATTTACTCCTGCTGGGGGGCAAATCTTAGTTAAATTAAATAAAATAAACACAAAAGCAGTCATTGAAATTACCGACAGCGGTAAGGGGATCGAGCCCAAATTTATTCCTTATGTCTTCGATCGCTTTCGACAAGAGAGCAATCCTAGCACCAGAGAGTTTGGTGGTTTAGGCTTGGGTTTGGCAATTGTTAAACATCTCACCGAACTGCATGGGGGAACAGTAGACGTATCGAGTCCAGGTTTAGATCGAGGAGCAACCTTTCGCGTTAAATTACCAATTATGAATCTTTATATCTCTGAATCAGTTGATTTTAGTCCCTTTGAGCAATCGATACAGCAAAATCGTTTTAATGGCAAAACTATCTTAGTTGTCGATGACGATCTAGATTCGCTAAACATCTTGACCGTAGTTTTGCAGCAAGAAGGCGCAACCGTTATTTCTGTTGACTCGGCAAAGGCAGCTTTAGAAGTTTTCGATCGCACAACCCCCGACTTAATTATTAGCGACATTGGCATGCCCGATACCGACGGTTACAATTTAATTCGAGCCATTCGTCAACTACCCGAGGGCGCAAATATTCCTGCTCTTGCCTTAACCGCCTATGCAGCAGAAATTGACGTTCGACAAAGTTTGGAGGCAGGATTTCAGCAACACTTGTCCAAACCCCTAGATATTTCCCAGCTCATTACCGCCATCGTCGAAGCAATTAAGTCAATATCCTGATGAGCGACATCGACTCAACCCAACAGCCTCTATTAAAGCAAATTAAATGGCTGCAATACCTTTGTATCATTATTAGCCTAACTTTTATTGGTCTGAGCCTCAGTATAATTTGCGAATGGCAGTTTAATCTGACATGGGTCGATAGTCTTAGCGATCGCCTGATGCTGGCGATTTTGATTTCCTTGGGGTCGAACTTAAGCATCATTTCTTTAATTTTAAACCGCGATCGTCAAGCCGCCGATCTCGCTAGAGCAGAGATAAAATTAGCCTTAGAGCAGAGTAAGACGAAATATAAAGCCATTGTTGAGGAACAGGCAGAGCTAATCTGTCGCTATCGCCAAGATGGTACGGTTTCCTATGTTAACGATGCCTTTTGTCGCTATTTTGAGGTTGAGAAAGCCGGCATTATCGATCGCCAATATAGTCCAGTAGTCTATGAAGCGGATCTGCCTAGAGTACAGCAGCTAATTAGGCAGATAACCCCAGATAACCCGATCGTCACTATCGAAAATCGAGTCATTGTTAACAATACAATTCGCTGGACTCAGTGGAATAACCGCCTGATTTTTGATGATGCTGGCAACTCGATCGAGTATCAGGCTGTTGGACGAGATATTACCCCGATCAAAAAAATCGAACTAAAGCTCAGGGAAAGCGAAGAGAAATTTCGTCGCGCCTTTGAAGGTGCAGCTACGGGGGAGGCTTTAGTTAGCGCCGATGGTGCGTTTATTCGGGTAAATCGCTCCCTCTGCGAAATGATCGGCTATCAAGAAGCAGAGTTAGTGGGCAAAACCTTTCAAGAAATTACCCATCCAGAAGACCTCGACCTCGACTTAGATTATCTGCATCAAATGCTGGCGGGAAAAATCCGCACTTATCAGATGGAAAAGCGATATTTTCATAAGCAAGGGCATCTAGTTTGGGCTTTACTCAGTGTGTCGATGGTTCGCGATCTCGACGAACAGCCACTCTATTTTATTTCGCAGATTCAAGACATTAGCCAGCGCAAAAGCGCC
>ENA-ORXU01002887-ORXU01002887.1-marine-metagenome-genome-assembly--contig:-NODE-2887-length-11202-cov-2.839910_pt1 | contig 11202 bp, 11 predicted proteins | sample MGYA00237869_ERZ511484 | MGnify/ENA metagenome assembly ERZ511484 | reverse complement strand
GTGGCTACTTTGGAGTATTTTGCGTTAAACATGACTAGATAAAAAATATTTCTCTTAATTAGTTATGAGCATTTGACGCAAAGCTAGCGATCGGAGTTCCGAAACTCTCAAGATCTTATTAGCGACACGATCGTTCTCTAGTAAGCCAAAAACGCCTATATATCTAATATTGAGACAAATATCTCTCCCGCAACTGTTCCTCATTTCCTCGTTGACTTCATGCTGGAATCCCCCGTGCGACCCAAACATCAAACTACTCAACCCAAATATCTAAACAAACCACCATTTTTTAAAAAACAGCAGCTTATTGTCTTAGCCTTACTCTGTAGCTTTGGGTCAATCGCTTGGCTTAGTTTTAAGCGTGACTCCCAGTCTCAGCAGCCGACTCGTATCGATTCTTCTTTGATTACTTTGCGATCGCTAGAGCCAACGACACGTCAGCCGAAACTAAAATCCTTAATCGATGGGCAAGAACGCGGTTTGTCTCCTCAAGAACTACGAGATCGCCATCGCGCCCAATATTTATTGGCAGCAGATTTAATTCAAGCAGGCAAAGGTAAGCAGGCTCTAGGTTATCTTAATGGCTTGAGTGATGACTACACCCTGCTGCGTCCCCAAATTTTGTTCAAGATCGCTCAAGCTTATCAGCAAAACAAGCAGCCCAAATCGGCTCAAAAAACTCTTCGGCATTTGATCGAGTCATATCCCGCCGCCCCCATTACGGCAAATGCCCTAACTTTATTAGAAGACAAAGAAGGGCTGGAAGAACGCTTACTCAAAGAGTTTCCCTACCATACTCTAACTCTAAATCTGGCTCGTCAGCATCTCAAGGAAAATCCCGATCGCTACGAACTTTTAATGTTGCTGGCAAAACACAGTCGGGAACAAGACCTCAATCCAATTCGCGATCGCCTGGTATTGGAATATCCCGCTCGACTAAACGCCGAAGACTGGGAAACCATTGCGGATGGTTACTGGCGCGAAGAAGAGCATCGTAAGGCTGCCGATGCCTATATTTATGCTCCCCCCATTCCTCGCAATCTTTATCGCGTCGCTAGAGGGTTTCACCGTAACGGTAATTTAGACACCGCCAAAAGAGCATACCAAAGACTACTGCGAGAATATCACGATTCCCGTGAGGCGGGACAGGCGCTAGTCTATCTTGCCAGTATCTCTAGCGGAGATGAAGCCGTAGTTTACCTTGAAAAAGCGATCGCCAAGTTTCCCGATAATGCTCCCGAAGCCTATCGCTCCAAAGCGATCGTTCACGAAAGATTTGATAAACATGAGGCAGCTAACGATTCTCGTCAGAAACTACTAAATAAACACGGAAACTCTGCTTCTGCTGCGGAATATCGCTGGAAAAAAGCCCAAACTATGGCAGCCAGCGGTAACGAGAGCGGTGCATGGTCGATGATGCAGCCCGTGGTCAAATCAAACCGAAATTTAGATTTTGGTGCAAAAGCCCTTTACACAACTGGAAAATGGGCAACCGAAATCAATAAGCTTCAAGCAGCAAAGCAAACTTGGCGACGGGTAATTGAACTTTATCCCCAAACCTACTGGGCATGGCGCTCTGCGGTTGCTTTAGGCTGGGATGTGGGCAACTTTACTCAGGTTCGTTCTCTTACCCCAGATTTGGATCTGGCAAAAATATATCGCCCCTTACCCGTCGGCTCACCAGTCTTTCAGGAACTATACTTTTTAGGGCAATACCACGATGCTTGGCTACAGCTACAGTCAGAAATCGAGCATCCTCAACAAATATCCGTTCAAGAGCAGTTTACCGAAGGTGTTTTACGTCTAGAATTGGGTCAATATAGTCGCGGGATGCAGGAAGTTTGGGATATTAGTGAAAGAGAAACCCCCGAAGATCTAGCCGACTGGCGGACATTACGGCAAACAAAAACTTATTGGCACAGTTTATTTCCCTTTCCCTACGAAACCGATATTTTAAAATATGCCCAGCAGGAGCAAATTAATCCTTTGCTGTCGATTTCGGTGATGCGTAAAGAATCTACCTTTAACCCGACGATTGATTCGGTAGTCGGAGCGGTAGGTTTAATGCAAATTGTTCCCCCCACTGCTAAATGGGCTGCTAATCAAATGGGTATGTCCAGCTATTCTTTGACCAACCCCGAAGACAATATCAAAATTGGAACGTGGTATCTCAGCCATAACCATCATCGCTATGAAGACGATTCTCTTCTCGCCGTAGCCAGCTATAACGCAGGTACGGGGAATGTGAATAAATGGATCGAGAGATATGGCATTCAAGATCGCGATCGCTTTGTCGAACAAATACCCTTTCCTGAAACTAAAGATTATGTTGAGGGGGTATTCGGTAACTACTGGAACTATCTTCGTCTCTATAATCCCGAAATCCGTCAGAAGGTGGCTGAGTTAAATCAGGGAACAAAACCAGCACCGACACCATCGAAGTAAAAGGTAAAAGGTAAAAGGTAAACGGTAAAAGGTAAAAGGTAAAAGGTAAACGGTAAAAGGTAAAAGGTAAACGGTAAACGGTAAAAGGTAAAAGGTAAAAGGTAAAAGGTAAACGGTAAAAGGTAAAAGGTAAAAGGTAAAAGGTAAAAGGTAAAAGGTAAAAGGTAGGTAGAAAATATATGCTGCAAAAATGGTTGTATAGAAGTGTTTTAGTTGGTAGTTTGTTGGGCTTATTAACTGAACCTCTTTTGGCACAAAATAGGATTATTCAGCAGAGTAGCAGTCGAGCTACCGCAACGGGAAATAATAGCGTTGCAGCCAGTAAAGTACAGCAGTCTGCTACCCAAAATGGTTCTGCGAATCCCCAGCAGCAGCTAACAATCGAGCAGTATGGATCTAGTCGCGCCACCGCTGATGGTGAAAACAATTTTGTAATTACCGATATCAATCAAGAAAGTCATCAACAAGGCTCTATTTATAGCAACAGCGATCGCCTTAATATTCAAAGAGCAACTATAAACGGCAAAACAACGGGAAATAATAATCGGGTTTTCAGCAACACCAGGCAGTATAACTGGCAGAATTGATTGAATTGATTTTTCGCGCAGAGGCGCTAAGGGAAAAAATATGTGTAAACAGGGATTTATGAACAGTTCAATTAGAAAAGTTGAGGTTGTCGCTCATAATCCAGATTGGCGTAGGCTATTTGTAGTCGAAGCTGATGCGATCGCTAAAATTCTTGGGTTGAATTTGGTTGAGATATATCATATCGGCAGTACTTCAATTCCGACTATTTATGCCAAACTGATTATTGATTTGTTAGCAGCAGTCAAAGATATTGAGAACGTGGATCGTAAGAATATGGCAATGGCAGACTTAGGTTATGAGGCAATGGGAGAATTTGGCATCGGCGATCGCCGTTTTTTTCGTAAAGACAATGCTGCGGGGAAAAGAACTCATCACGTCCATATATTTCCTGCTGACTCGCCTCAAATTTCTCGTCATCTGGCATTCAGAGATTATCTGCTGGCTCATCCAAATGAAGCACAACAATATAGCCAGCTCAAACGTAAACTAGCCCAAAATCATCCTAACGATATAGACAGCTACATGGATGGTAAAGACGAGTTTATTAAAAATATAGACCGTAAAGCCTTAAATAGCGATCGCAACTAATAAATATTTAGATTGAGTAACGAGTAATTCCCTGCGTTACCCAGTTTCCTTAAAATTAATTATCCAGGCGATCTATATAGACATCCATCTTATTCAGGGAGATCGAGCCAAATACTGTGGCAAAGGCGACATCTGCTGCATCTCTACCCATACCTATTTTTACCAGTCCTTCAGTATTCGCGAGACGAGTTGCGTCAAATATATACCAGCGATCGCCTAAATAAGCTTCAAAACAGGCATGAAAATCGGGGGGATCTAGTTGCCAAGCATATGCGGAAACGAACCTAGCGGGAATGCTCATCGCTCGACAAAAGGCAATACCCAAATGGGCGAAATCTCTACATACTCCGGCTCTTTCGATCGCCGTATCGTATGCCGAAGTTTGGGAGTCGCTACTACCCGATATATAGTCAATCTTGCGATAAATCCAGTCACAAATTGCTTCTACCCTAGAGTAGCCAGGGTTGCAGTCACCAAATTCATCCTGCGCTAGTTTCATTAGGCGATCGCTCTGACAGTAGCGGGAAGGATAAAGATGGGGGACAATATCGAGGGGAAGTTCAGCAGGTGGTATTTCTTGAATTGTGCTGGGGTTGCGATCGCACTCTGATAATTCAACAGTAGCCTGATAGTCTAAAGTTAACCTCCCTTCCGGTACGATTAGCCGAAAATAGCTGTTAGTTGAATCGCGATTTATATATTCTTCTGGTTGACAGTTGGGAGTAATATTTAAGTGCTGTCCGATAATTTGCTGCTCTTTATTTTTTAAAACGCAAATATTGAAAATAAAAGTAGTATCAATAGCAACGTCGTAGTCTAAATGGCAGCCAAGCTGGAACTTCATTGGATTTTGGTTTCCGAGAAAAGAATATGAATATTGGACAACAGATTTTGCCGAGAGTTTTCACTATAGATGGGGCTATTTTTTTAAACATCTATCGTTTGGTTGAGGACAAGCCGCGATCGGAATTTTTAAGCATAAATCAAGCTGTTTTATCTCCCTCGGCAGACTGATGAATTTGACCTATAAGTCGAGTTATTTTGAAGTAAATTTAGATTCGTAAGAGGTAAATTGAACATGAGTATTGAAGATAGAGTCAACGCTACTGCCAAGAATATTGAAGGTAAAGTGCAAGAAGCAGTCGGAGAAGTTACAGGCAATCCTCAAGATACGGCTGAAGGCAAAGATAAGCAGGCTCAGGCTCAGGTAGAGCATACCGTTGAAAATGTTAAGGACAAAATTAAAAAGGCGATCGACTAAAGCATTCCATAAGCCATTTTTGCTCGGCAATAATGCATCAGGAGAGAAGTTTTGCACGTCAAGACTTCCTTTTTTTTAGGATCTTAGAACCAATAAACTTCTCCGCTACACTCAAAGATATACACCTTACTTAATAATTCTTGATATTCTAAAGAGAAAGATAAGCCCAGAATATCAATTATCATGACCAATACCGTTACAACCCCCGCTAGCAGCCAGCCCTATAATCTCAAAGAATGGCAGCGAGGTTATGATTCTCAACCCAACGAATATGAGTATGAAATAACCGAAGTCGAGGGAGAAATTCCCGCCGAATTATCAGGAACACTGTTTCGCAATGGCCCAGGACTATTAGACATTGGTGGCGAGGCGATTCACCATCCTTTTGATGGCGACGGCATGATTAGTGCTTTTTCATTTAAAAATGGTAAAGCTCACTATCGCAATCGTTTTGTGCAAACAGAGGCTTACGTCCAAGAAAAAGAGGCGGGTAAAATTCTTTATCGTGGCGTGTTTGGAACTAAAAAGCCTGGAGGATTTTTCAATAATCTCTTTGATATCAAGCTTAAAAATATTGCTAACACGGGGGTAATCTACTGGGGCGGCAAGCTTCTGGCGCTATGGGAAGCAGCAGAACCCCACCGTTTAGACCCCAAGACGCTAGAAACAAAAGGTATCGATCTTCTCGATGGCGTATTGTCTCCTGGAGATGCTTTTTCAGCCCATCCTTGGATCGATCCAAGCTGTGAATTTGATGATGGCGCACCCTGCATGGTTAACTTTCGGGTCGATCCTGGATTGTCAAGCAAAATTACCCTATTTGAATTTGCCCCCGACGGAGAGCTACTGCGTCGCCATAGCCATAGTATTCCTGGGTTTTCCTTTATTCATGATTTTATAATTACGCCTCACTACGCTATCTTTTTCCAGAATCCCGTTAACTTCAATCCTCTGCCTTTCCTGTTCGGGATGCGTGGTGCTGGTGAATGCGTTGATTTTCAGCCCCAAAAACCAACTAACGTGGTGATAATTCCTCGCGATCCTAACAATAAGGAAGTCAAAACTTTTTCTGTTGAGTCGGGTTTTGTGTTTCATCATGCCAATGCTTTCGAGCAGGGCGATCGCCTGATAGTTGATTCGATTACCTATCAAAGTTTGCCCCAGGTACAGCCCGATTCTAACTATAAAGAAGTGGACTTTAGCAGTCTCGATCCAGGACAGCTATGGCGGTTTAAGCTCGATCTCAAAGACGGTACGGTAGAGCGCGAAATGTTAGAAAGTCGCTGTTGTGAATTTCCGACCCACAATCCCGATCGAGTTGGTAGAGACTACCGTTACTTATATATTGGCGCAATTCCCGAAGATACGGGAGCAAACGACCCCCTGCAAGCAATACTCAAGCTAGACATAGAAACAGGCAAGAGCGAAACTTATTCCTTTGCCCCCAGCGGATTTGTTAGCGAACCGATCTTTGTTCCTAAACCTAACGCCGAAGCAGAAGATGCAGGCTGGGTACTAACTCTAGTCTATGATGGCAGCAAACACCGTTCTACCCTGGCTATTTTAGATGCAGAGAATATTGCGGGAGAGGCGATCGCCTTATTACACCTCAAGCATCATGTTCCTTATGGATTGCATGGTAGCTGGTGTAATAAGGTCTTTATCGATATGTAAGAAAAGTCTCATGTCAAGAGACAAAGAGATATAAGTCTGTCGCTATAATTTGCAGAAAAAATCCCCCAATCTTGGGGGATATAGACGTACATTTCAAAGCTTAAATTTCTACTTTAAAATTTATCTTCGTGCCAAAGTTAAGCTGAAATTTACTAGGCAACAAACTCGTAATAAAGTGATTCAAATTAGTTTTTAATTGCTGACTACTGCCACGATATGGCTGAGGCAGAAATAGATCTCCCGCAAGCAGACAGATAATTGAGGCGGTAAGACAGAACTCTACAAATAATTTCCAGCGCATTGTTATTAAACTCGGTTTTTTAAATTACTGACCGGCGAGCGATCGCACAAGCTGATACTCTTTCTGTAAAACTACTAGGTAGATTGTGAAAAGCGAGTAATTTTAGCTCAGTTGGGACTAATGTTCACCTAAGTTTAATCACTTCGATCTCAAACCGCTTCGGTATTCCCTCTAGTTTTTACGTAAAGCGAATGTATAAGAGAATGGCTACTTAAGTAAGAAAGGCATACTATAGTACGCCCGTACAAAAGTAAAAATATTTTTGTTTTTAATTGAATTTAGAGAACAGGCAAGAGTTTGCAATCGCCTAGTTTTTTTTAGACTCTATTTTTTTCATTTGGGGTAATTCGATCGCCAGTGGTTGTTTTAACTCAGCTAGATCTTGCATTATTTGCTGTTGCTGCTGCTGAATCAGATCCAAACGAGTCATTATTTCTTGTAGCTGTACTGAGTCTTGAGTAACCTCATAATTGGTAATAGTTGTGTTGTTTGAGTCCATCGCTTTGGGTTTTGGTTGCCAGCCAAACAGAAACTTTAATAGTCTGACAGGCGATCTCAAAATTGCCAGCCAAACTCGATCTATCGTACTGGCGATCGCTCGATAAATGGTGAGGATTAATCTAACGATTAGAATAATTGCGATCGTACTCGCAACTAAACTAATTAGGGGATGGTTAACCAGCCAAGCAATAGCAGGATGCTGAGTTAGCCAAACGTCGAGGCGAGAATAAACAGAGTTACCAATACCGTCTACTATGCGATCGTCGATCGAACCCGCCTGTTGCGTCACGCGATCGAATAACAATGATGCTCTCGATTTAACTGGATTTAGCTGCTCGGCAAAATTATCTGGAGACACCGCATTTATTAGGAATTTGGATAGGGATTCTAGCGATTTTGGTAGCTTTTACTTACTCTCATTATAGGCAGCATATACTGCCTGGACGTTATACCAATTAAGAAAAATCCGTGCAACCTGTTCGGCTAACTGAGGTTTTCCCTGGTTAATCAGCCATTGTAAAACTGGTTTAAAGGTACGCTCGTTTAATCTGCCACCAATCGATAATATGCCCCACAGTATGCGGTGCAAAATTGTCATTTGGATCATCATGCGGACATCAAAGGTGGGATGTTTATCGTAGAAAATTACACCCATTTTGCCTCTTTGAATTTCTTGTTCGATCAGGCGCGGAATTCGATCTAAACTAAAAGCTGGATGCCAATGATAGCCAACTGCTTCGGGACATTTGATCAATTTTAAATCGAGTTTTTTTAGGCGTACTCCTAACTCTAGATCTTCCCACCCGTAGAGTTGAAAGCCAGTGTCGAATAAACCAGCCTCTTCTAGCCATTTGCGAGAGATCGCCACATTCCCCGTCGCAAAATAGGCAGCGGAAAAATCGGTTATTTTATAGGGTTCGGCAGTTGGAGCATCGAAGTTATTGGTATTGATTACCGCACCATAGGTAAACAGGCGATCGCTTTGTAGATCTGCTGCACCTTGAACCAAGGCATTGGCATGTGACTGAAGAAAGGTTTCGGTGACAACCAAATCGCTATCGATAAAGATAATCGTGTCACCTACCGCATTAGCTACGCCTAAATTCCTGGCGCAGGCTGCGCCTTGATGGTTTTGTTCGATAACTTTAACGTGAGGTAAATTAGCCTGGTTTTCTGCTAACCAAACTAAAGTGCGATCGCTCGATCCATCATCGACAACAATAACCTCATAGTCGGTAACGGTATCGTTAGTAAACTCTTGAGTTTCGATCGCCACAAGACATTTTTGCAGGATTGGCAAACGATTGTAGGTAGGAATTACGACGCTAATATACATCAAAATAAGAGCTAATAAGACATGCTATCAGACTCTAAAGCCAATAGCCAATAGCTGATAGCTACGGACAGTATAACCACAAACACTTTGCTTTTCCTTTTCGGCGATCGTTAAGATACTCGATTCATTTTCTGTAGCAAAACTTCGATCATCGGCGCATCATCACTATTTGGATCTACCTTCAAGTAATATTCTAGATCTAAGATCGCTTCATCCCAACGATTAAGTTGATAATAGAGCAAACCGCGATCGCGTATTTCGGCTGTCTTGGCTGGCTGTATTTTGAGTATGGCACTCATGGTTGATAGTGCTTTATCTATTTCGCGGCGATGCAGGTAGATAAACTTAAGATTATTTAGCATTCTGACTAAAATCTGTTTGGAATCTACGGGTGCAAGCCAGTTTGGATCTAAGTTAACCTGCTTTCGATAGGTTTCATCTAACCTTCTCTGACAGTCTTCCTCAAATAATATTTCTCCGCAATTGAAAGGATCGACAAAAATAGCCGCGTTCTCAAATTCTGGACGAATTAAAAAATGTCCCGGCATTCCCACACCTACCATAGGAAAGTTTAAACGCTGGGCGATCGCCAAATAAATTACAGAAAGACTAATCGGAATGCCTAATTTGCGATCGATTACTCGATTTAAGAAACTGTTGTCTGGATCGTAATAGTCTTGTTTGTTTGCTTGAAAGCCTAAGGTATCAAATAAGTGCTGATTAATTATTTGGATAACTTTCAATGGATATCGTTCTATAGGTAACTGCAACTCAATTTCAGCAGCAGCATTATCTAGAAAATTTAAATATTTTTCTGATTTTAAATCTGAATATTCTGCCTGAGAGAAATATAGACAAGCTTTAGCTAAATCTATCTCTGGTTGGTTTATTTCTTGATAAAAGTTATGCCATTGTAGCTGGTTGTCCATCTGAATTATACATATTTTTTATATTCAACTTAATCATCATAATATTTTTCCGGTAAATATACCGAGTAGTTATGCTCAATTATTTGCTTTGTCAAACTGACCGATTTACTTCGCAAATGTAAAGCAGTTTGATGACAGTTTTTGAGGCAAATATTATTGTCTCACATCATTTTTTTTAAATACGTTGTTTTTGCCATAGCCAAATATACGAGAAGCTTGTGAAGTTTCTCAATTAATTAAAAACGGCATCCTATAAAAGACATCATATATATTTTATAAAGCTAAAAGCACGACTGTTTTAAGAATGAGCTTTCTATTTGATTAGACTTCTGTTCTCTTAATTGAAATAAAGTTAGACAAATAGCAAAACTATAGTGTAAGAAGTTGATTCTACAGTTTTAGATTGAAGCTTTTTAACGGTAAAATAGCTTGTGAGGTTTAAACTAAAAAAATATCTAATTCTATCTAATTCTATCTACTTCAAGTCTGACAGCTGGCTTGAAACTAGGGCGCTGATCTGGCGGTTGCGTTTACGAAATATTTGCTGTTGGGTAACTACCAAATTAGCTTGTAGATTGGTATTGTTGGTATTGACAAAGGCATAAGCGCCTATACCTAAAAGTAAGCGTCTCAATATTGGATAAGTTCGCTTCATCACCGTTCACCATAATTAGTGAAAATCCTTTGGGTTTGTGTCGCGCGCACAAGCTCTGTGAAGAAAAGGCGCATACGCACTTGCTTCAGTCTTAATCTATTGGGGGTTATTTAGGTGCGATAAGAGTTCGGATAGGGCGATAAGCCTTCTTACGAAAGTTGCTCATGGGGAAACCCCCAAGACCGCACTTTCGCGCTACGGCATGGCTCCGCTACGCTCTGCCAACTTTTATCAGTTCATATATAAATAGACTTTATAAATCTAAAGAAAACATTAACCACATCTTTCAACTAAGTCTGTCACGACGAGCGCGTACATGCGGCGAACTAAGCGACTTTGCCTCGATAAAGGTTGTGGGTCGCTCGTCAATAATTTAAACAATATCGTTACATAACTTGACAAAGCTACTTAACATTTGTTAATATAGGTATATGGATGAAGAAACACATTATTTATTTCGTTTCCATCCCGTTCTGGTTTCAGAACACATATATATACAACCCGCAATTATTTAACACATGACAACGACTCTACAACAAACCAAAACCCAGAATAGCTGGGAAAGGTTCTGTCAGTGGATCACAAGCACCAATAACCGCATCTACGTCGGTTGGTTCGGTGTCTTAATGATTCCTACACTCCTTGCAGCTACCACTTGTTTTCTAATCGCTTTCGTAGCAGCACCTCCAGTTGACATCGACGGTATCCGCGAACCAGTAGCAGGTTCACTACTATACGGAAACAACATCGTCTCTGGTGCAGTTGTACCTAGCTCCAATGCAATTGGTCTTCACTTCTACCCCATCTGGGAAGCAGCTTCTCTTGATGAGTGGCTATACAATGGTGGTCCCTACCAATTGGTAATTTTCCACTTCTTGATTGGTGTATTTAGTTACCTCGGTCGTCAGTGGGAACTTAGCTTCC
>ENA-ORXU01002886-ORXU01002886.1-marine-metagenome-genome-assembly--contig:-NODE-2886-length-11205-cov-2.648005_pt1 | contig 11205 bp, 10 predicted proteins | sample MGYA00237869_ERZ511484 | MGnify/ENA metagenome assembly ERZ511484 | reverse complement strand
TCATGTAGAAGCATGTCGTCTTCCCCGCCCCGTTCGGCCCCAGCAGACCGACCACCTCGCCGCGCTGGAGTGTCAGGGACACGCCACGCACGACCGGACGTCGCCGGTAGCTCTTGCCGATGCGGTCCACCACCAACCCTGCGCGATGCGACGCAACACGCAGATTGGGTTTTCTGTCCGTAGTGTCGGACCTCATCGAACGGCTCCTAGAGTAGACGAAAGGGGATTACGATGGGGTGAACCGGAGATGACGTCACTGGCCGTCGGAAGAGGGATAGAAGATCCCGCTGACACGCTCGCGGGTGCCATCGGCCCTTACGCCGCCCGACTCGATGCGGGCAAACCCCGTATTGAGATTGATACTGAGCGAACCGCCTGCCAGCACGTTTTCAGTGCCCTGCGTCAGGGTGACGGTATCGCCCATCGTGATATTCCCGGACGCGACATCGTAATCGGCCCAATTGCCTTCCGCTGCCCCCTCGGGGCTGGAGACGAAGACCGAGCCTTCGGCGCGGACCTTGCGGATGGCGCCCGCCTGTCCCTGATCTTCGGATTCCGGGTCGTAGGTGACGATCAGGCGCTGTGCCTGCATCCGCACTTCGCCCTGCCGCGCATCGACCGATCCGGTGAACACGGCCGTCTGCTGCTCCTGCCTCACCTCCAGCGCATCGGCGGAAATCTCGATGGGCAGGGTGCTGTCGACCTTGAAGCCGCCCAGCGCGCCCTGAGACTGCGCGTGGGCCAGACCACCCCATGCGATGCCGAAGGCCATGACCGGCACGGCGAGAGACAGAAGGGCGGTACGGGCGAGGCGCTGCATGGCGACGTTCCTGTTGCTGGTTACTCTGCGTTTAGTCGCCCGACCGTGGTGGCACGGATTCCGGCGTGATGACAACCCGGACGTTACCCCGGAAGATAACGATCCTCTCGTCGCCGTCCACTGCTTCGAGCGTATCGGCCCGGATCGCGCCGCTCGGACCCTCGGCCTCGACGGCCTCGTCCATCTCCAGAACACGGGTGCCCAGATCGAGCAAGGCAGTCGGCGTTTCCAGCGTGTAGCCGTCCGAAGTCCGGGCAATCACGCCTTCGGTGAGCCTCAACCTGCGCCGCACCGGAAAGAAGACGCCGCGTGCGGAAGTCAGAATCGTCTCACGCCCATCCTTGGTGGTGATCGTGGCGGTTATGCGGTGCAGCGTGATGCGCGTCGGTTTCGGGCCATTCGGCAAGGCCCAGTCGGCACGGACCGTATAAGGCTCGCCATCCTCCGTCCGGCCCGAAAAACTGGGCGAGACCATGCGCAATCCATCGGTGAGCGATTTCTGGTCGGAATCGGTCAGCATCAGCGGCGCAGGCGCATTCGTCCCGGTCCGCGTGAAGACGAGCACGAAGGGCAGGCAGGCGACCACACCCAGAAGAACGGCCAGCCACGGCGTCCGTCGCGGTCGCATGACCCGGTGCGGCTCGCCCCTGTCCGCATCCTCGATCATGTGATCCCGGCGCGCAGGCAGTCGTGGATGTGGATCAGGCCCAGAGGGGCGGCGGGCCGGGGAGCGCCACCGTCGAAGACGAAGAGCGCGGTGATGGCGTGGCGGTTCATCGTGTCGAGTGCCTCTCCGAGAGTCGCGTCTGGTCCGATGGATTTCGGGTCCGGCGACATGATGTCCCGCGCAGTTCTCTCGCCAAGATGGGCGATATTACGGCGCAGGTCGCCATCGGAGATCACGCCCTCCAGCCTGCCATCGCCATCCACGACGCCCGCCAGCCCGAATGCCTTGCCCGAAATGGTCAGCATCGCTTCGAGCATGGGCGTGTCGCCCTGAACGAGGGGCAACTCGTCGCCCTCGTGCATGACCTGCCCGACGGTCAGCAACCGGGAGCCGAGCGAGCCGCCGGGATGGAGCATCCTGAAGTTCTGCGGCTGGAAATCGCGTCGGTCGATCAGTGCCACGGCGATGGCATCCCCCAGTGCAAGGGTGGCGGTGGTGGAGGTGGTGGGCGCAAGGCCCATCGGACAGGCTTCGGGTGCCTTGGGCAGGGGCAGGCCGATATCGGCGGCCCGCATCAGCGTGCTTTCGGGCTTGGACGCGATGGCGATCAACGGAATGCCGTTGCGCTTCACATGGGCGATCAGGTCCGAAAGTTCGGGCGTCTCGCCGGAATTCGAGAGGACGAGGGCCACGTCGTCCCGCGTCACCATCCCCAGATCGCCGTGACTGGCCTCTGCCGGATGGACGAATTGCGCCGGGGTGCCGGTCGAGGCGAGGGTGGCTGCGATCTTGTGGCCGACATGCCCGCTCTTGCCCATGCCAGAGACGATCACCCTGCCCTTCGCCCTGGCGAGCAGATCGACGGCGCGCTCGAACCGTTCGTCGAGACCCTGCGCAAGAGCATGGAGAGCATTCGCCTCGATCTCGATGACGTCGCGGGCGATCTCGATGGCCGCTTTTCCCGATCTTGCCATGGGTCAGTGCGCGAAGATGTCTTGGTCGGGCCAGCCGATCAGATCGAGGATGGCCCGGTTGGGCAGGAACCGGAAACAGGACTCCGCCAGTTCGGTGCGGCCTTCGCGGGCGAGGCGCTTGTCCAGCTCGAACTTCAACTGGTGCAGATAGAGGACGTCGCTGGCCGCATAGGCCTGCTGTTCGGGCGTCAATTCGGTCGCGCCCCAGTTGGAGCTTTGCTGCTGTTTCGACAGCTCGACACCGATCAGTTCCCGGCACAATTCCTTCAGCCCGTGGCGGTCGGTATACGTTCGGATCAGCTTCGAGGCGATCTTGGTGCAGTAGACCGGGCCGGTGGTCACACCGAAGGCGCGGGCCATGACCGCGATGTCGAAACGTCCGAAATGAAAGAGCTTCAGCACTCTGGGATCGATCAGCATCTTCGAGATATTCGGCGAGTTCGGCACCCCCGGCTCGTATTTCACCAGATGGGCGTCACCGTCACCGCTCGAAAGCTGGATGACGCAAAGGCGGTCGCGATGGGGAATCAGTCCCATCGTCTCGGTATCGATGGCGACGGTGGGTCCGAGATCGAGGCCATCGGGAAGGTCGCCATGATGCAGGTGGATGGTCATCGCCGTTCCTCGCGTTGTGTCGAGGGTCGGGTACGGGGTTTGGTGCCGGAAATCAACCGGACCGGCCACGCTTGCCACCGGCAGCCGCGCATGGTTGAAAGGCACGAAATTCTCGAAAGGCCCGCGCCATGGACAAGTTCACCACGCTCGACGGCATTGCCGCTCCGCTGCCGCAGATCAATGTCGATACGGACATGATCATCCCCAAGCAATATCTCAAGACGATCCAGCGCACGGGCCTCGGCGTCGCGCTGTTCTCGGAGATGCGATACAATGACGACGGGTCCGAGAAACCGGATTTCGTGTTGAATCAGTCCGCTTACCGCGATGCGGAAATCCTCGTTTCGGGCGATAATTTCGGCTGCGGCTCGTCGCGCGAACATGCGCCCTGGGCCTTGCTCGATTTCGGCATCCGCTGCGTCATCGCCCCGAGTTTTGCGGATATCTTCTACAACAACTGCTTCAAGAACGGCATCCTGCCCATCGCGTTGCCGAAGGAAGACGTCGACAAGCTGATGGATGACGCCGAACGCGGCGCGAATGCGCGCGTGACCGTCGATCTGGAAGCCCAGACGATCACGGGGCCGGACGGAGGCACGATCTCCTTCGATATCGACCCCTTCAAGAAGCATTGCCTTCTCAACGGCTTGGACGATATTGGCCTGACGATGGAGAAAGAGCAGTCGATCACCGACTTCGAAGCCAAGCGCCGCGATGCAACACCATGGCTGGCGAAAGCGAAATGATAATCACGCCAATGCGATAGTGTTCCCCCCCTCCTCCCGCTTGCGGGCGCAGCGCGCAGCGAGAGGGCTAGGGTGAGGGTCTTGTACCCTACCCCATCGCCTCCAGCCGCGACACCGCCGCTTCCAGCTTCGCCTTCTCGACATTGGCTGCATCGAGACGCGCGCGTTGCTTTTCCACTTCTTCGGGCGGGGCCTTGGCGAGGAAGCCCTGATTGCCGAGCTTCTTCTCCAGCCCCCCGGTTTCCTTCGACAGCTTGTCGAGCTTCTTGCGCAACCGTGCGCCTTCGGCCTTCACGTCGATGATATCGGCGATGGGCAGGTTCACGGTCGCCCCCTCGACTGCCGTGACGATCGACCCCGCCGGGGCCTCGTTCCCGACCGCCGTTTCCGACAGGCGCGCGAGGCGGCGGATGAGTGCCCCCTGACGCAACAGCCGCTGGGCCGCCTCGTAGTCGAAATCGGTGAGCATCATATCGACCTTCGCCCCCGCCGGGACGTTCATCTCGGCACGGACGGAGCGGATCGCCTCGATCAGGGAGACGTCGTTCGCCCCTCGGACGTGATGCCAGATGTCCACGCACACCCCGCCGTTCGGCCGGTCGGCAGCCTCGACGATCCGCAACGCATCGCCGGCGTCGGCGATGTTGGTGAACGGGAGGAACTCCAGGCCGACGACGACGCCATGCTCAGCTGCGCGGTCGCACAGGGCACCGAAGCGCACGGCAGCGTCCGCGATCGTGCCGTCGTACGGACCGGTGGCCTGCACGTAGCGCGACTCGAACGCATCGGCGAGACCCCACACGGCGTGTTCGAACGTGACCTGGTCGGCGGTCGGTTCGTCGCGGCCCCAGTGCATCAGCACTTCGATCTCGGCGAGACAGATCGACACTGCGTCGAGTTCGTCTCGCAGACGCTCGAACGACCATCCCTCGGCGACCAGCGACATCCACTGGCCTGCGAACAGGCCGATCCCGGCGAACCCGGCACCGCCGGCGGTCGCGATGCGGTCCTCGAGATCATGGTTGCGGTCCAGGCTGAAGTGACTGAGCACGAGGTCGTCACGCCCGAGCGATCGCGCGGCCGGTGCGCTCATGCGGACACCGCCGCACGGGTGTGGATGCCGGCATCGAGTGCGTCGTACTGCCGCTCCGGCGGCCAGGTCTCCGGGTCGAAGAGTGCTTGCAATGCGATCCCGTCGACGAGCGCGATCAGTCGTTCGGCTTCCACGGTCGCATCGTCGGTCGTCAGCGGCTCGTTCTCCAAGAGGAGCGCCACGAGGTGCGACCGGAAGGATCGGTAGGCGTCGCGCTGGACGCGTTGGAGTCGATCGTCGGATGCAGCGTGGGCGGCGAAGGCGACCGTGACGGTCCAGTGCAGCCGGCCTTCGTCGTCGGCGGGCAGCGCCACCGAGAGGAGCGCCCGGAGCGGATCGGACGCGTCGAGATCGGTCCGCTGCGCACGGGTGGTGCGGCGCTGTTCGAGCGACGTCTCGAGGGTGAATGCCAGCAGTTCGCGCTTGTCGGTGAAGTAGTGGACGAGCGTGCCCGTCGTCCACCCGGCCTCGGCCGCCACCTCACGTAGGGAGGCGCCGGCGACCCCGCGACGGGCGATCACGTTGGCGGTTGCCCGAGCCAATTCCAGCCGCCGTTGGTCGACGTCCACGATCTTCGACATTGACTCAAGATATCACAGCTGTTATATCTTGTGAAGAGCGAGCAACAAGGAGATCACGATGGTTCACGTTCCGACACGAGGAGACGTTCCGGTCCGACTGGGCCCCGGCGTGCAACTCCTTCCCGACCATGGGCCGAGCACGATGCGCGCCGACGTCTACACCGACCCGGTGCGCTTCGAACTCGAACGCGAGCGGGTGCTCGGTCGCCATTGGATCCTCGCTGGTCGCTCCGAACAGCTCCGCGAGCCGGGCGACTGGATCACCTTCGAAGGCCACGGGGAAACGGTCGTGGTCACCCGCCAGCCCGACACGTCACTCGCTGCCTTTCACAACGTCTGCCAGCATCGCGGGCCTGCGATCGTCGGCGAACAGGTGGGCTGCGGAGCCAAGCGCTTCACCTGTCCGTACCACGGGTGGGTGTATGACACGACCGGCCTGGTCGTCGGCGTTCCCGACCGTGGCGACTTCGATCCGGATCACCTCGATGGTCTCCGCGCCCCGGCCGTGGCCGCAGATGAATGGGGAGGCTGGGTGTGGATCAACCTTGCTGGCCCTGGGGTCGGTCCTGATGCGGCTCAGCCATTGATCGACGCGATCGGACCGGAGATCAGTGCCGACCTCGGCCGGTTCCGCATGGAGGACATGGTGCTCCACGACGTCGTCGAGTTCGACGTGCCGGTCAGCTACAAGGCAATCGTCGACGGCTTCAACGAGATCTACCACACCAAGCAACTGCACGGGGTCGACAACGCCTGGGTGAAAGCGGCCCGGGAGACGTCCTTCCACATCGTCGACGACAACTACATGTGCTTCGTCCCGCGCGCCGACAAGCTCGATGAACTCGCCGCCGACCAGGACCATCACCGCCACGCGATCTGTCACTACCTCGTCTTCCCGAACACCGTCTTCAACTGCAACCCGGAACACATCCAGGTGTTCAATCCGGTCCCGATCGATGTCGATCGCACCCGCTTCCTGTGCTGGGAACTGATCTACGACGGTGATCGAGCCGACCCCGAGTACGCCGAGTACTTCGACCGCACGATGCGCCACTGGGAAGGTCTACAGCGAGTCGTCGGCGAGGACATCGGGATCTACGAGCAGCTCGAACGCACGAAGCGATCGTCGGGCTACACCCAGCACGTGCTCAACGATCGCGAGTGCAAGATCGCGCACTACCACGAGAACATGGACCGCAAAGTCCGCGACTGACACGGGTCCCGGTTCGTCCTCCTCACGTGCGACGAACCGAAGCAGCCGCCGCGGCCACACGAGAAACTCGAAAATCGCTCGAGCTCGGCGTCGAACGTGCCGAAAGACCACCGGTGACAGGCTCTCTCTCGGCGACTGCCGATCCGCATGCTGCGGGTTCGGCGCTGATCGACCACCTGTTGACGGTTGCTCGCGACCGGCTGGGCATGGAGCTCTCCTGGGTGTCGTCGTTCGGGGCTGGTGTTCAGAGGTTCGAGCACGTCGGCGGCGCCTTGGATGCGTTCGAGATCCGCCCCGGTGACTCCTCGCCGTTGGCCGACTCGTACTGCCTCCGGGTCGCTGACGGACGGCTGCCGAATGTTGTCGAGGACACGTCGAGCAACACGATCACGTCCGGCCTCGACGTCACCGAAGCGCTCGGTCTGGGCTCCTACGCCGGTGCCCCCATCAAGGCCGACGGCGGAGTGGTCGGGATGCTCTGCTGTGTGAGCCGCGGCCCGTCGCTCCATCTCGATGACGCCGACGTGGCGACGCTTGAACTCATCGCGCAGTTGATCGGCGACATCCTCACCAGGGAGAGCCCATCGCGACGTCGGGACCGACACGTCACCGATCGCATCCTGCAAGCGATCGCCGGTGGTGAGATGACGTCGGTACTCCAACCGATCATCGCGATCGACACCGGTGACATCGTCGGAGTGGAAGCGCTCACCAGGTTCCCCGTGGCCCCCGCACGACCAGACGTGTGGTTCGACGAGGCAGCGTCGGTCGGTCTCGGCATCGAACTGGAGATCACAGCGATCACCATGGCGCTCCAGCGTCTCGGCGACCTCCCCCGCCAGCAGTTCATGACGCTCAACGCGTCGCCCTCGACAAAACTGGACCCTCGTCTCGCCGACCTCCTGTCACGAGCAGAGCCGTCGCGCTGCGTGATCGAAGTGACGGAGCACGACGGCGTGGACGACTACGAGGTCTTGGGCCGATCGCTGCAGACGCTGCGAGACATCGGGGTTCGCGTTGCTGTCGACGACGTCGGTGCCGGTTTCGCCAGCCTCTCCCGCGTGCTCGAGATCCAACCCAACATTCTCAAGATCGACCGGTCGATCGTGAAGGGCATCCACACCGACTCCGCTCGCCAAGCGCTCGCGCAGGCGATCATGGGGGTCGCCAAGCGCCTCGATGCAACGGTCATCGCCGAAGGAGTCGAGTCGACCGCCGAGTTGGAAGCGCTCGCGGCGCTCGGAGTCCACCAGGCGCAAGGCTTCCTCCTCGGTCGTCCGCAGGCTGCGATCCTCGAGACGTCACGCGTGACCGTTCCGGAGTTTCGCTCGGCCGAACTCCTCCTCACGACGTCGGAAGTCGATCGCGACCTCGCCGCCCGCCGGTTCGAGCTCGCCATGTTGCACTCGCCGGTCGGCATGTCGCTCGTAAGCCTCGACGGAACCTTCATCAACGTCAATCCGGCATTCGCTTCCATGCTCGGCCGGAGTGAGCGGGAGTTCGACGAGCTGCGCTTCGACGACATCACGCATCCCGACGATGTCGCCGTGTGTCGCCAACTGCTGCAGGAATGCCTCAGCGGACGGCGCGAGGACTACCGGATCGAGAAGCGGTACCTGACGAACGACGGCTCGACGATCTGGGGTGACGTCTCGGTGGTCCTCGTGAAGTCGAGCGATGGTCAGCCCCTGTACTTCATTGCTCAGGTCCAAGACACCAGCGCGCGACATCATCGCGAGCGCGAACTCGCGACACGGGCGACCACCGACCACCTCACAGCGATCGCGAACCGCTCCGCGGCCAGCGAGTATCTCGAATCGCTCGCAGCGAACGCGACGCCCTTCGGTGTCCTGTACTGCGATCTCCGCAACTTCAAGACCATCAACGACACGTACGGACACCGCGCCGGCGACGTCGTGCTGATCGCTGTCGGGCAGCGGCTCAAGCAGTTGACCCGCACGAGCGACCACGTGTCCCGCTGGGGTGGCGACGAGTTCCTGTTGATCATCCCGCACGCCACCGAGCGGTTCCTCCGAGGACTGTCGACACGTGTGGCAGCCGGCGTCGCGCAGCCGATCAGCTTGCATCCGAGTACCGACACCGCCACGCCGACCATCACCATCGGAACGGCGTGCTTCGACCCGAACGGCTCGGACACGGTCGACGCCGTACTCCATCGCGCCGACAGCCACATGTACGACCAGCGCGATGCTGGACTCGGCGATCAGTCGATCCTGCGCCGGTAGCAGCGTGCAGGTCCGGTCGACATCGGTGCGCCAGTCGGTGCGCCAGGCTGAGATCTCGATGTCGGCGGCTCACTACGGTTGTGCTCGGGACGACCGAGGGGAACACGATCGATGACGGATCAGGCAGCCGGCGAGACGACAGGGTTGAACGAGAACTGGGCGACGCTGTGGGAGGCCTTCGCCGATGCGCAGCCGGACCACACCGCCGTGGTCATCGGCGAACACGAACAGACCTGGCGCGAACTCGACGATCGAGCAGCGCGGCTCACGACCGCACTGGCCGATCGTGGTGCCGGGGTCGGCACCCGGATCGCGCAGCTGATGTTCAACTGCCCCGAGTACCTGGAGTCGGCGTACGCAGCATTCAAGTCGCGCGCCACACCGGTCAATGTGAACTACCGGTACAAGGCGCCCGAGATCGGCTACATCTGCGACAACGCCGGCGCCGAGGTGTTGGTGTTCCACGGCTCGCTCGGCGACCGAGTCGCTGAAGCCCGGTCGATGATGCCGACGGTGACGACGCTCGTGCAGGTCGACGACGGCTCGCCGTTGGTCGACGGTGCCGAGTGGTATCACGAGATCGTCGATGCGGCTGCGCCGGCCGACCGCATCGAGCGTTCCGGCGAGGACACGTTGATGCTCTACACCGGGGGAACGACCGGCAACCCGAAGGGTGTCGTGTGGCGACACGTCGACCTGTTCGGCGCACTCGCCTACACGTCGTATGCAACTGCGGGTATCGAGGTCCCGACGACACCGGCGGACGTCGGTCGGATCGCCGCAGAGTTGCAGGCTGCCGGCAAGTCGCCGGTGATGCTGTGTGCTCCGCCTCTGATGCACGGCACCGCACTGTTCCTGGCCATTGGAGCCTTCGTCATGGGCGGAACCGTCGTGCTACTCGGTGGTCGCTCGTTCGACGCCGACGAACTGTGGCGTCTGGTCGCTCGCCACAGGGTGACCCAGCTCTCGCTCGTCGGCGACGCGTTCGCTCGCCCGTTGAACGAGGCGATCGATCGAGCCGGTGCCGATGGACCGGACCTGTCGTCGGTCGCGCGGATCGTCTCGACCGGTGCGACGCTCTCCGTCGAGCAGAAGCGTTCGTTCCAAGAGGCCATGCCGCAGGTGATGATCATGGACATGATCGGCGCGTCGGAAGGCGGCCCGTACGCACTGTCGATGACCATGCCGGGGGCCGCTCCGCCCGAGACGGCGGTCTTCATGGCGCTGCCGAACGTGGTCACCATCGACCCGCTGACCGGCGAGCTGATCCCTCGCGGCAGTGCCGAACCAGGCATGCTCGGCGCCTCCGGGCCGATGCCGCGCGGCTACTGGAACGACGAGGCCAAGACTGCGGACACGTTCCGCACGATCGATGGCATTCGCTACACGGTGCCCGGGGACTTCGCGACGATTGCCGAGGACGGTACGGTCGCGTTGCTCGGTCGCGGCTCGGTGTGCATCAACTCCGGCGGCGAGAAGATCTATCCCGAAGAGGTCGAGGTCGCCGCACGGCGCCACCCGACGTTGATCGATGCCAACGTGGTCGGTATCCCGCACGAGCGTTTCGGTGAGACCGTCGCACTCGTGTGCTCGGTGTCGGAGCCGACCGACGCCGACGACGTGATCGCCACCGTGAAAGAGACCATCGCCGACTACAAGGCGCCTCGACGTGTCGTGTTCGTCGACGAGGTCTATCGAGCCCCCAACGGCAAGGCGGACTATCGCTGGGCGAAGGAGCGAGCGCTCGACGGCGAGTGACGGTGTCCTGCGAGTGGTCGGACGCGGAGCCCGTCGGAAACTGACGCATCGCGAAGAAATCTCGACGTTGGGCTTTCGGTTCGATCTGATTTGGTGGATACTCGACCGAGGTCATCTGCTCTTCGGGTTGGACGGAGTGGATGTCAAGATGACAGGTCGGTCACCACTGATCTATCGCAAGGAGGGCGGTCCGCGCGTTCCACGATTCGAGGGGTCCAATCATGCAGCAGGACGGCGAAACCACCGGACCGGTCCGAGGACGTGACGTTCAGGTTGGGAGTCGGTCGCAGCGCCGTGTGCGCCCACGGCGAGTCGGGGCGGCACTCGTCGCCGGAATGATGACGCTGTCGCTCGCTGCCCCGGCGGGTGCGATCCCTGACGACGGGAATCGCGGAACGCCCGTCGACGAGCCAGCGCGGCCGGAGCCGACGCGTCCGGTGGCGCGGCCTGAGCGGTCTGATTCGGAGCCGTCGCGTCCGGTGGCGCGGCCTG
>ENA-ORXU01002884-ORXU01002884.1-marine-metagenome-genome-assembly--contig:-NODE-2884-length-11210-cov-3.324890_pt1 | contig 11210 bp, 8 predicted proteins | sample MGYA00237869_ERZ511484 | MGnify/ENA metagenome assembly ERZ511484 | reverse complement strand
CGTCGATCGGCCGAGTCCCCACACCGCCAAGGCGAAGCACATCGACGCGCCGAGGGCGACGCCAACCGACACCATCAAGGAGTCTCGAGCTGACTGGCGCTGGATCGCAGCGCTGCGCTGGATCGTGGCGGAGGTTCGCGCGAAGACCCTCGAGACCCCGGGCCCCGAACCGTCGATCGCTTCGCGGATGTCGAAGAGTGACGAGATCACAGCTTCGGTGGGATTGGCCGGATCCGAGCTCGACTCGACCGCGCGGAGATCCAACTCGTCGAGGTGACCTCTCAGTTCGGCGACTGCAGCGACGAACTGGGCACGATCACTCGAGCCCAACGTCTGCTGGAGCTCCTCGAGGTCGTAGCGGAGGGCGGCACTCAACCCCGTCAGCTCACGCCAGTTGGGTGCTCGACCGCTCTCGGCACCGCCGATCGCCATCGACACTTCTGTCCGCAGATCGCCCGATCGCAGGATGACCTGCTGGCCGGCGCGCTCGGACCCCACGAGCGGGTACAAGCGGCCGTCGCCGACACCCTCAAGTTCGAGGAGTTCGCGTTGCAACGCCGCTTCGAACACAGCGGACAAGCGGGAGTAGGTGAGTTCGATGTTGGCTTGGCCTGGAGCGCCGACCAACACCTGTTCACGGAAGCCCTCGAGGAGTCCGAACCTCCCGTTGTCGGCTTCGAGGGATGCCCTGTACGCCTCTGGGAGGCGGTCCAGCGCTGTATCGGTGGCGGTGATCGAGTCGGCGAAGCGAACGTCGGCATCACGACCGAGCCCCGAGCGGAGACGCAACTGGACACCGGAGAGGGACGCAGCTTCGCTCATCGAAAACTGCAGTTGCAGATCGCTGGCCCTCACCGACTCGGCCTGGATGGACTGCTGCACCGCAGCGAGACCAACCACCCGTGCCGCAGCCTCGGAAGCGGACTCGGCTCGCTGGTAGCGGTCGAGATCGGCTGCGGCACCGCGACCGGCCACTAGGCCGAACGCCAGGAAGCACAGCACCGCCATGAGGGCGAGGATGCGGGCGATCGGTTGCCCCCCGACGGCAGCTCGGGGCTCGAGGCTCTCCCGACCGGTGGCGGCGGTCAGTTCGACGTTTGGGTCGGCCGTGGCTCCGCCAGCCGACTCCGTCGCTGTGGCCTCGTCGGGCACACGCCGAGCCGATCCCGCCGCCTCACCCGAGGCTGACGGGCCACCATCGCTCCATCTCTCCGATCCGAGCGTGGGCGCGCTCGCGACGAAGCAGTCGGGCAGTGACATGGGTCGCGAATCATCCACCTGTGTCAGATCGGGCACGAACTCCGCCCGTCTCCTTCCGCACCTTGCTCATCACCCGAACGGAGATCTGACCCGACCACCGCAACCACCCGAACTCCAGAATGGTGGGTCGGGCTTGCCAGAGCCAACCGAAAGGCCATCCAAGACTCTGGCCCGCGAGTGTGCGACGAGCCGATCGTGGGCAACAATGGTCGGTCATGTTCACCCAGCCGCCGCACGCACCCGCCCACTCACGCTGCCGAGCCCCGACCTTCCGTCGCTCGGCCGTACTCCTGGCCAGCGCACTCGCAATCAGCGCATGCGGAGGTGGATCTGACGCTGATTCCGACGAGTCGGGCGCCGACGAATCCGACGCCGGCACCTCGGCGACCGTCGTCATCTCCGACTTCTCCTACGGCGAACCCCTCCGGGTCACCGCCGGCACCTCGGTCGAGGTGACCAACACCGATGGGGTCGACCACACCTGGACCGCCGAAGGTGGCAGTTTCGACACCGGCATCATCGGTCCCGACGAATCGGTGACCCAGGTGCTCGACGAGGCGGGCCAGTTCACGGTGTTCTGCACGATCCACTCGACCATGAGCGGCACCGTCGAGGTCACCGCCTGACGCCGTCCGACCTTCGTCGGACCCCGATCACCCCCACAGAATATGAAAGGCATCTGCCACATGAAATCCATGCTGAGGTACACCCTGCTACTGCTCGTCCCATTCGCCCTCCTCGCTGCTGCATGCGGCAGCGACGAGGCCGAGTCCTCGACCGACGACGCCCCTGAGGCCTCCGGCGCCGAGGCCGACGCCGGAGACGACGCGATGGAAGACGACGCCATGGAAGACGACGCCATGGAAGACGACGCCATGGAAGACGACGCCATGGAAGACGACGACCACTCGGGCGACGACGCCATGGAAGACGGTGATGGCCCGGCGACGATGCCGGCTTCGATCACCGCTGATGCCCAGGACTCCGACGGGACCACCGTGGTGGTGGCTTCGATCACCCTGCCTGCGCCCGGCTTCATCGCCGTGCACGGCGACGGAGGCGGCTCGCCCGGTCCGGTGATCGGCCACAGCGATTTGCTCCCCGAAGGTGAATCCACCGAGGTGAGCATCACGCTCGACACCCCCTTGGCCGAGACCGGCGACGTCTACCCGATGGCCCACATCGACATCAACGACAACGGCGTCTACGAGTTCAACCCGCCGGAGGAGACCGTTGACGCTCCGGCTCTCACCGAGGCCGGTGACGTTGCCGTCGTGCCCGCCACCGTCACGGTCGGCTGACACACACCACCCGACAAGCACTGCCCCGTCACCCCAGAGTGAGGCCATCGGCTGACGCTCGGGGGCGTCGAATCACCACGTGAAGCTCATGGGTCCTGTGAGATGCTGGGCCCATGAGCATCACGATCGAACCGCTCGACTGCGGGACACTCACCAGCGGACAGGCCATGTTCGAGCTGGGAAGCAGCGAGGAGCCCATCTCGCTCCCCGTCCCGAGCTGGCTCATTCGCCACCCCGAGGGCTTGGTACTGCTGGACTGCGGCATGCATGCCGATCTGGTCGGCCCCTCTGAGTACACCGACCTCGTGTCGACCTTCTTCGACGTCCAGCTGTCCGAGACCCAGCTGATCGGTCATGCCCTGGAGGCGGCGGAGGTCGACCCGGCCGAGATCGATGTCGTGATCCTCTCCCACCTCCACTTCGATCACGCTGGTGGGCTGAGCCAGCTACCGAACGCCCGCCTCGTGGTGCAACAGGATGAGTGGGCCGCCGGAGCCGACGACGACCTCGCCGCTGCGAATGCCTTCGTCTCGACCGACTACCGGTTGGGTCATGACGTCATGAGCGTCGACGGTGAGCACGACCTCTTCGGCGACCAGCTCGTCACCTGCCTCCCCACACCTGGCCACACCCCGGGCCACCAGTCGGTCAGGGTCCGTTTGGCCGAACGCGATGTCGTGCTCTGCGCCGACTGCGCCTACTTCGAACGCACCCTCGATGGCGGGCCTCTTCCACCGGTTTCCCATGACGCCGAGCTCCAGGCTGCGAGTATCGAACGGCTCCGTTCGCTCCGCTCTGCCGGGGCGGTTCTGGTACCCGGCCACGACGCCGAGGTGCTCTCCGGTCTCCCCCGGGTGCTCAACTGAACCCTCGATCTGTTGCGACCATCGCGTCGGTGATGGCGGCGACGATCGCGACCGTCTACCCGGCGTTCCTCATCGGCGCCGTCTCGGTCCAGGTCAGCGATGAGTTCGAAGTCGGAGAGGCCACCTACGGGTGGGGTCTCGGAGGCTTCTTCCTGGCCGCAACTGCCGGTTCGATCCTGGGCGGTCGACTCGCCCAACGAATCGGGCCTCGTCGCCAGATCAGCTTCGCCCTCGGTGCGACCGCCGCGATCCAGCTCCTGATCGCCCTCTCGAGCACCTCGTTCGCCAGGGTGGTGGGGCTACTGGCCGTCGCTGGGTTGGTCAACTCGATGAACCAGTCGGCGGTGAACCTGGCGATCACCCAATCGGGGATGTCCCGCCTCGGTCTGCTGCTCGCTCTGAAACAGAGCTCGATGCCGATGGCCGCCTTGATCAGCGGGGTCGCTGTACCCGTCTTGGCGCTGACCGCCGGGTGGCGTTGGGCGTACGTGCTCGGAGCGATGATCGCCTGCCTCGCCCTGTTCGGCATTCGAGCCACGCTGCAGCCAGCGCACCAACTCGGCGATGCAACGCCCGGTCTGGACGCCGCCGCCGCTGAGTTCACCACTACCGGCCTCCATTCGACGCCGGGCGACCCCACCGCGCCACTTCCCCAAACCGGCCCGAGCGTCGTCGAACCAGACGCCGGCGCGGCCAAAGCCGGACTCGGACTCAACCCACCCCAACGTCCCCAATCAGCCCCGAGCACCCTCGCCCGAGTTGCGGTTGCCACCGGCCTTCTCGCCTTCAGCGCGGGTTCGCTCACAGCCTGGTTGGTTGGCTCTGCAGTGGAGTCCGGCATGAGTGAGGGGGCAGCGGGGTTGTTGCTCGCGCTCGGTTCCGGTCTGGGAATCGTCCTGCGGCTCCTCATCGGAGTCAGGCTCGACGCCATCAGCGGTTCGCCCTTTCGCCTCGCTGCATCGGTGGTCGTCGTGGGATCGGTCGGTTTCGCCCTCCTCAGCCATGGTTCGCCTGTGGTGACGGTGGTTGCGGCCATGCTCGCCTTCGGCGGTGGTTGGACCTGGCCGGTGTTGACCAACTTCGGGATCGTCCGAGCGAACTCAGCGTCGGCGGCTGCGGCCACCGGGATCACCCAGACCGGCGTCTATCTCGGCGTGTTCTGTGCACCATTGGTCTCTGGCTGGATCATCGCCCGGTGGAGCTACGGCGCCATGTGGCTCTTCACTGCCCTGGTGACCCTCCTCGGCGCCGCTGTCAGCTGGCGGGTGAGTTCAGAACTCTGAGGCTTCCGACCGGATCTGCGACCCCGCCCGCCCCACTGGGACGTCGGTCACACCCACACCGGTAGGGTGCCGAGATGGACTTCGAGGTCAACCGACAGCAGATTCGTGAGACCCGGATCCGCCCGCAAGATCAGTCGCCGACGCTGGCCGATGGCGAGGTGCGCCTCTCGGTGGAACGCTTCGCGATCACCAGCAACAACATCACCTACGCCGTGGCCGGCGACATGCTCGGCTACTGGAACTTCTTCCCCACCGAGGACCCGTGGGGCCGGGTTCCGGCGATGGGCTTCGGATCGGTGGTCGAGTCCAACCATCCCGACATCGGCCTCGGAGGTCGATACTTCGGCTTCTACTCAATGTCGAGCGACCTCGTGATCCAGGCCCAGCCCACCAGCTCAGGTTTCAGCGACGTGAGCGAGCATCGCGCTGGTCACGCCGAGGCCTACACCTCCTTCGCCGAGGTGTCGGGCGACCCCATGTTCGATCCCGAGCACCCCGACGAGTTCCTCCTGCTCAGGGGCCTGTTCGTGACCTCCTTCCTGATCGACGACTACCTGGCCGACAGCGAGGTCGACCGAGCGCCCTTCCTCGGGGCCCGACAGACACTGGTCACCAGCGCCTCGTCGAAGACCTCGATCTGTCTGGCCGAGTGCCTCGCCCGACGGGGCCACCCGAGCGTTGGTCTGACTTCGGAACGCAACCGGGCCTTCGTCGAGGGCCTCGACCTCTACGGGTCCGTGCTCACCTACGACGAGATCGACCGGGTCGATTCCCAGGTGCCTGCTGGTGTGGTCGACATGGCCGGCAACGCCGAAGCGCTGGCTGGGGTCCACCACCACCTGGGCGACGAACTCGCCTTCTCCCTCGCAGTCGGGGTGACCCACTGGGAAGCCGGTGCCCAGGCGCCGGCCGACATGCCCGGCCCCACACCCGAGTTCTTCTTCGCACCTACCCAGATGTCGAAGCGCTCCAAGGACTGGGGACCGGCCGAGATGATGTCGAAGATCGGCTCGGCGTTCAGCTCGACCGTCGAACGATCCGAACGCTGGCTCAACGTCTCCCAGCACGAAGGCACCGAAGCACTCACCGAGGTCTACCTCGACCTCCTCGAGGGTCGCGCCGACCCCGCCGACGGTCACGTCGTATCGCTACCACCCAACACCTGACGCCCCGGACAGGCGACGTTCGCGGCACTGAACCCGCTGCGCCGACGTCGGGCTCGGAGTGGGAGCCGGAGTCGGTCAGCTGGCGAAGCGGTAGCGAATCGGAAGGTGCTTGAGGCCCACGATGAACGGCGAGCTGATGTACTCGGGATCGCCGGTGGATTCCATCGAGTCGACCCGGCGGGCGAGTTCCAGCAGGATCGCCCGGGCCGAACGTCGGGCCATACTCGCCCCCAGGCAATAGTGCTCGCCGATCCCGAACCCCAGGTGACGGTTGGGATCACGGTCGATCCTGAACTCGAAGGGGTCGTCGAAGACCTCGTCGTCACGGTTGGCCGAGGCGTAGAACATCACGAGGCTGTCGCCCGACGCGATGGGCTGGCCCCCGATCTCGGTGTCGACCGCAGCGGTGCGCTTCATGTAGTTGACCGGCGACGACCAGCGGATCATCTCCTCCACCGCCGAGTCCACGAGCTCGGGCTTGGACTTCAGGAGATCGAACTGTTCGGGGTGGTCGAGCATGGCGGTCATCCCGCCCACGAGGGCGTTCTTGGTCGTGTCGTGACCGGCGCTGAAGATGATCAGGTAGTACCCGACGGTCTCCATCATGTCGAGCGGCTCGCCGTCGATCGTGGCGTTGGCCAGCACCGAGGCGAGGTCGTCCTTCGGCTCGGCCCGTCGATCCTGGATGATCTCGTCGAACAAGGCATAGAGCTCGGCGCCGAGTTCCATGATCGCCTGCTGACGATCCTCCCCACTGCGTTGGAGCTCGGGGTCTTCGGAGGCGAACAGCTCGTTGGTGAGGCGGAGTACGTCGCCTTCCATGTCGCGCCCCACTCCCAGCATCTCGCACAAGACCCTCAGAGGGTGAGCTGCTGCGATGTCGGAGGCGAAGTCGCACTCGCCTCCACCGGCGTCGTCGGCCAAGGCATCGATCACCTCGGTGGCGCTGCGTTCGATCGAGCTGTCGAGCGCCATGATCGCCCTCGGGGTGAAGATCGGAGCGGCCACCCGACGCAGGTCCCGGTGCTCGGGCGGGTCGGTCTGGATGACCACCTTCATCTCCCCGAAGATGCTCTCGTCCTGGCTCGCCATCTGCTCCTTGGTGAGCAGGGTGATGCCGGGTTCGGAGATGAAGTCGGTGGGTCGACGCGACACCTCGACGATGTCGTGGTGTCGGGTGATGGCCCAGAACGGTTCGTAGATTCCGGTCTCACACAGATGCACCGGCGACTCGGCCCGCAGCTGCGACCAGATGTCGTGGGGTGGCCCGTGTTGTGCGTACCACTCGGCCGAGACCAGTTCGTGTCCGTTGGTGATCGTCATGTTCCCCCTCGGTGAGACGCCCGGCGGACGCCTGTGCATTCGGCTCGTGGGGCATCGCCCAACCTGCCACCTGTCGCAGCCGATCGTATCGACCTGCCACACCCATCGGCCGATGCGAGCCGAGGTGTATGCATCGACACTGACGCGGGAACACTCGAGCGGGCGCCGGGTGATGACGTCAGAATTGGAGGCCGTGCGCCACGCCTTGCTCGAGGCTCCGAGCATGGTGCGGGTGGACGTGGGCGACGGGCTGATGGGTCCGGCGAGTCAACGAGGGGAACGACGATCATGAGTTTCGATCGCACCGCACTGTCGGCCAAGTGGCAGCGCGCTGTCGACCATGTGGAGACCGCCGTCGGCGGACGCGTGGTAGGCGCTGAGCGTCAGGCCCGATGGCGGCCGGCCTGGTTCTTCGAACTCGAACGGCCCGAGGGCGAGAGGGTGTCGGTCTACTTCCGCGGGGCTCGGCCCGAAGCCGCTCGGGGCGGCGACGATCTGGCCCGTGAGCAGCTCTGCCTGGAACTCATGGCCGAGAGCCACATCCCGGTGCCACACGTGTACGACTTCTGCGCCGACCCACCCGGGATCGTGATGGATCGACTCCCGGGCCGACACAACCTGGCAACGGCCACCGACGAGGACGAACGACGCTCGGTCATCACCGAACTCATGGGCGTGATGGCGAGGATGCACGACCTCGGCCTCGAACCCTTCGAGGCGGCCGGGTTCACCCGCCCCCGCTCCGCCGAAGCGCTGGTGATGGGCGACTTCGCGACCTGGACTTCCAACTTCGAAGCCGCAAAGAGCCGACCCGAGCCCGAGATCGCCTTCGGGGTGGACTGGTTGGCCCGCAACATGATCGAGGGACGAGAGCAGGTCAGCTTCCTCGCTGGCGACGCCGGCCAGTTCATGTTCGACGAGGGCCACCTCACCGGTCTGATCGATCTCGAACTCGCCTACCTGGGCGACCCGGCCGCCGACCTGGGTGCGCTCCTGTGTCGAGATCTGAGCGAGCCCCTCGGCGACCTGTCCGAGGCGATCCGGATCTACGAGCGAGTCTCGGGTCGGCCGGTGGATCGGCGAGCCGTCCACTTCCATGCGATCCGCTTCGGCCTCGTCACTCCCCTGGCGACCGCCGGACTCATCGCCCAGCCCGCCTCCTTCCTCGACTACGTCCAGTATCTGAGCTGGTACTTGGTGTATCTCCGATGCCCCCTCCAGATCGTGGCCCACCTCGAAGGGGTCGAGATCGACCCTCCCGAACTCCCCGAGCCAGTGGAGACACCATGGTCGGCGGCCCACGGGGCCTTGGTGGACCGCATCGCCGGCTTCGACCGCAGCGACCCGTTCGCCGCCTACGAGTTCGAGGCGAGCGAGCGGCTCGCCGTCTATCTGCAACGAGCCGACCGCTTCGGCCCTGCGCTCGAGGACGCCAACACCGACGAGGCCGCCGAACTCCTCGGCGTTCGCCCGGCGGACCCGACCTCGCGCGACGCTGCGCTCGAAGCGCTGGTGGTCGCGAACGAGGGTGATCTGGATGCCCGGCTGCTCACCTACTTCGTCCGGCGTCTGCTCCGCCACGAGTTCCTCATCGAGCCGGTCGCCGCCGAGCTCGCAGGCGCTCGCATGCAGGTGATCTCGCCGTGAGCGCCACCAAGCCGGGCGGGCGGCTGCCGACCCAGCGACGCCGTTAGGGTTGGCTCATTCGATCAACGGTGCTGGGCATCGGGGAGACTGACATGAGGATCCGGGTCACCAGCGTGTTCGTCGACGATCAGGCCGAGGCGTTGGCCTTCTACACCGAGAGGCTCGGGTTCGAGCTTCACACCGACGAACCGGTCGGCGAGGGGGATCGCTGGCTCACCGTCGTGGCCCCCGATCAGCCCGACGGCCCCCAACTCCTGCTCGAACCTTCCTCCCACCGAGCGGTCGGCCCCTTCAAGCAGGCGCTGGTGGAGGACGGGATCCCCGCCGCCCAATTCAACGTGGACGACGTCGCAGCCGAGCATCGACGGCTGAGCGACCTCGGCGTGGACTTCACGATGGAGCCGACCGACATCGGCGAGGCACACGTCGCAGTCTTCGACGACACCTGCGGGAACCTGATCCAGCTCATCGCCCAGCACGAGGGCTGACCGTCCCTCTGTGCTCCCCGCCGGCAGGTGGGACTGAAATCACAATGCTCGGCCCGGCCGTCGAACTCGGGCCACGAGTGGTGTCAGAACTTGCCGGAGGCCACCCAGATGTCGGCCGGGGTGACCTTCGGATGGCGTCGAGGTAGAGGGCCTTCGCTGTCTCCAGTGGCTGTCCCACGAGGGCTCCGATCGCTCGACGGTGGCGGCTCGGGAGGGTTCCCGGGTCACGAGTCCCGTCACCACGGCATGGGCGCGCCGACGAGGGACGACGGCTCCGGTGTGGTGACACCAGCGCAGTCGTCCCTCGTCGGGTGGTGCCGGCCTGGTCCCCCTCCAGGCCGGCGATCTCGCTCCCGGATCAGCTCCGGGAGTCGACCTGCTCGTCGAGTCCGGTACCGAACTCCCCGCCGGCCACGATGCGCTCGAACTCAGCGTCGTCGCTGCCCGAACCAGCGTCGCCGGAGCCGGTGGCCTGGTCGGCAGCTTCGAGTTCGTGCAGGAGTTCTTCGCCTTCGATGTCGACGTTCGGGATGATGTTGTCGAGAGCGGCGGGCAGGTGCCACGCCTTGTCACCGAAGATCGTCATGACGGCGGGCACGATGATCATCCGAACCACGGTGGCGTCGAGGAAGACCGCCACGGCGAGGCCGAGACCGAACATCTTGATGGTCGGTTCGTCGCCGAGCACGAAGGCGGCGAACACGCTGATCATGATCAATGCCGCTGCGGTGATGACCCGGGTCGAGGAGCTGAGCCCCGAGAGCACACTGGCGTTCGCATCCTTGGTCCGGGCGTAGTCCTCACGGATTCGGCTCATGATGAAGACCTCGTAGTCCATCGAGAGACCGAAGAGGATGGCGAAGAGCATGATCGGCATGAAGCTGACGATCGGCACGGTGCCTTCGAGCCCGATGAGGCCCTTGAGCCAGCCCCACTGGAAGACCGCCACGATCACACCGAAGCTCGATGCGATGCTCAGCAGGATGGCCAGTGCCGCCTTGATGGGCACCAGGATCGAGCGGAAGACGACGGTGAGCAGGATCACGGTCAGACCGATCACCAGGAGCATGAAGGTGGGCAGCGCACTGCTCAACTTGGACGACATGTCGATGTTGGCTGCGGTGGAGCCGGTCAGCGAGACCTCGGCTCCGGTCTCGGCCTCGACCAGCGGGATGGCTCCGTCACGGAGTCGGTTGACCAGCTCATCGGTCTCGGCGTCGGCCGGACCGCTGAGGGGCACGGCGTTGAAGATGGCGGTGTCGCCGTTCTCGTTGAACTGGGCGGGCGACACCACTTCGATGTTCTCATCAGCGGCGAGGGCGCCCTGGATGGCCACCGCAGCGGCTTCGGCATCGTCGGCGCCACTCATGTCGGCCACCACCATGAGTGGACCGTTGAAGCCGGGACCGAAGCCCTCGGCCAAGTAGTCATAGGCCTGACGTTGCTCGGTGGCCTCGGGGGCGGTGCCGGCATCGGTCATGCCGAGGCGCATGTCGAACAGCGGGATGGCGAGGATGCCCATGAACAACAGGCCACCCATGAGGGAGAGCACGGGGCGCTTGGTGACCTGGGTGGCCCACTTGGTACCGAGCGTCTCGGTCTCGACCACTGAGGTCTTGGCCTTCATGCCGGGGGCCTTCCACCGGTCGATGTTGGTGCCGGCGAAGCCGAGCATTGCGGGGAGCAGGCTGACCGCGAGGACTACGGCGATCAGGACGACGCCGGCGGTGGCGAGGCCCATGGTGGTGAGGAAGGGAATGCCGACCACTGCGAGGCCCGCAATGGCGATGACCACCGTGAGCCCGGCGAACACGACCGCCGAGCCAGCGGTGGCGTTGGCCCGCGCGGCCGCTTCGGTGACCGAGAGGCCTTCGCT
>ENA-ORXU01002882-ORXU01002882.1-marine-metagenome-genome-assembly--contig:-NODE-2882-length-11223-cov-1.659429_pt1 | contig 11223 bp, 13 predicted proteins | sample MGYA00237869_ERZ511484 | MGnify/ENA metagenome assembly ERZ511484 | reverse complement strand
TCGATCTCGGTCTCGAAGACCCGGAGCATCCGCTCCACCTCTTCGGTGGTCTTGGCTTCGGGCAGGAAGAACGGCTCGGGGTCGAGGCGCGCGACATTGAGCGCATAGGCCTGGATGAACCGCATGTAGAGCGCCGAGGCCGCAGCCTCGCCCATCGCATCGACCATCGCCGCATGGCGCGCGCGGGTCATCCCGATGTTGAGCACTGCGCCCGGTCCGCCCCAGTCGGGGTCTTCGCTGGAGGGGCGCACGGACAGGAGCGCGGCATCGTCGAACGCGGCCAGGATCGTGCCGATATCAGGCATCCGCCCCCGCGCGATCAGATTGGCGACAAGCGAGGTGATGAACACGGTTTTGCCTGCCCGCGACAGCCCCGTCACGCCCAGCCGGATCACCGGATCAAACAGCACGCCGGACACAGCGCCCACAGTCCCCTCGACACCGCGCAACACGCCGTCTGCAATATTTCCGATAATCACGTCGCGCGCATCCCCGTTGATCTGGCCTATAGATAGGGCCAGCGCGCGGGGCTTGCCAGTGGGCTTATCAAGGGCGCGCGTCTGGGGTAAGGCCACGACCATGCCACGCTTTGCCCTTCTGATCGAATATGACGGCGCGCCATTCGCGGGATGGCAGCGCCAGCGCGACGTGCCAAGCGTGCAGGGCGCAATCGAGGACGCATTGGCGCGCCTTGAAGCCGACGTGCCGTCCATCGCCGCCGCCGGGCGCACCGATGCGGGCGTTCACGCAAGCGGGCAGGTGGCCCATTGCGACATGGCGCAGGATTGGGACCCGTTCCGTCTGTCGGAGGCGTTGAACCATCACCTGAAGCCAGATCCGGTGGCGATCCTTGACTGCACGCGGGTTGGGGATGACTGGCACGCGCGGTTTTCGGCAACGGGGCGCCGCTATACCTTTCGCATTCTGAACCGTCGGGCGCCGCCGGTTTTGTCGCGCGGCCATGTCTGGCATGTGCGCGGTCCGCTTGATGGGGATGCGATGCGCGCTGGTGCCGCCCATCTGATCGGCCACCACTACTTCACCACTTTCCGGTCAACCGAGTGTCAGGCCAAATCACCCGAGAAATCCATCGACCGGATCGAGGTCGAGGAGATCAAAGTGACCGGCGGCACCGAGTTTCGCCTTCACGTTGCAGCGAGAAGCTTTTTGCACAACCAGGTCCGCTCAATCGCGGGTTCGCTGGAACGTGTGGGCGCAGGCGCGTGGCAGCCATTGGACATAAAACGCGCGCTTGACGCAAAGGAACGCGCCGCCTGCGGACCCGTCGCGCCGCCCCAAGGTCTTGTAATGACGGGTGTTTCCTATGACATGCCGGTCTTTTCGACCTAGCCACAATTCACGATGGCCCGACAGGGCGCGCCGCAAATTCTCACAAATTTCAATGAAAATTGATCCTAATGGCGACAAAGGCGTTGGGTAGAAAAGATGGCAACACAAGTGGAGACGCCAAGATGCCTGATATGTTCACAACGTCTTTCGACGCTTTGGTCCTTGCCGCGATGACAAGTCTTGTCCTGTATGAGCTTGTCGACATCACCGCGCCGCGCTTGATCGAAGCGCTGCGACGCCGCTGAAGTTCAGGGCACCGCCGGTCGCAAGCGCCTAGTCTGTGGGCAACCGTCCCGCGTTGTCAGCGGTATCACGCGCAGACCAGATGCGCCGCTGTTCAGGGCCACAGGCACTCCCGCGCGCCGCGCCACATTCGTCACCCCGCAACGGCACTTCGACCTGCCCGATCTTCGGCCCGTCATTGCGCCCGAGCGTGTATCACGGCACCATGAACGTCAGATTTGCCCAAAGACTTTCCCAGACGGCACCACGATCCGCGTCCACCTCGGGACCCGGTTCGCGCAGCACCACTGCATCCAGCATATAGCGGTGTCCCGGTTTGACCGGCACGCTTACGACACCATCGGCATCGGTCCTGACCGTAAAGATCGCGACCGTTTCATCGGGCGCTTTTTCAAACACCTCTATCTGTTCATCGCCGCGCGCTTGACCCTCATAGGTCAGACGCACATCGATCCCGTCAGATGTTTCGCCCGTATAGGGGTTCTCCAACGCGGTGATTTCGGTCAGAAGCCCGACCTCTACATCCCGACCACTCCCGTCACCGACGGCGACCAGGGACTTGGCGTATCGCGAATACACCTCCGTCACGTCATCGCGCGACAAACCGCGCGTTTCATGCTCCTCCAACGTCCATTCGGCGTCCTTGTGGACGACAAAGCTTTCGAAATCGCTAAAGTCATCCCAGGTGATGAAACTGTCACCCGTCACATGGACAATCGTCACCAGGCCTTCGTCGCTGAAATTCTGTGCAAAAGCCGGATTGTCGCCCATTCTGGCGGCAACTTCTGTCATCTCACCCCCCACCACAACGTCGAATTGACGTGTGCGCTGCGGGATATAGGACATTGATCCGCCCACATATTCCTGCCCCACCCGCAGCCGTGCCACGACAGGCGCATCAGGTGCGACCATATGTGCTTCGGGGTCGATCCAGAACTCGTGGGCATTGACGCCGCTTGCGATACATGCGGCAAAGGCCGGGAAGATGAGGTGCTTAAACATGAAACTATTTCCTTTGTTCGCCGCGAGAGTGATGCTTGCGGCGCTGGTGTCAACCATCTGGACGCTCGCGGCCGCTCACGAAATAGAGCCTGCGGTTTCGGATTTGACCATTGCCGAAGATGTCGAGATCGAAATCCGCTGGGCGGTCGAGGCGGCGGTTGCAGGCATTGACCTTGAAGGTCTGGAAGACACCGACGCATCCCCGCAATCGGACGCCTATGACGACCTGCGTGCCCTGTCGCCCGAGGAACTGGCCACGCGCTTTCGCGAGGCCTGGCCCGGCATCGCCGAACAGATCACGCTGAATGCGGGCGGCACGGAAATTGTGCCCGAACTTCAAGGCATTGAGGTCCCCGAGATTGGCGACATCGAACTGCCCCGCACCTCTGTCGTGACGATCACCGGCGATCTGCCCGAAGACGGATCGGCCATCACGATTGGCTGGGATGCCGCACTTGGGCCGCTTGTCGTGCGTCAGATGGGGGTGGAAAACGGCTATACCGATTTCCTGCCTGCGGGCGATATTTCGCAGCCAATCGAACGCACGGGCGGCGCGGCTCAGGGCCCTTGGGCGGCATTCGTCAACTATGTCGGCGTCGGTTTCGACCACATCGTCCCGCTTGGCCTTGACCATATCCTGTTCGTTCTCGGCCTGTTCTTCCTCGCCCTCCACATGCGCCCGCTTTTGTTGCAGGTCACGGCTTTCACGCTGGCCCATACGGTCACGCTTGCGCTTGGTGCCACAGGCATCATCCGCGTCTCGGGCGATATCGTGGAACCGATCATCGCGGCCTCCATCGTCTATGTCGGCATCGAGAACATCGTCGCCAAGAAAATGACACCCTGGCGACCCGCCGTGGTTTTTGCCTTCGGTCTTCTGCACGGTCTCGGCTTTGCCAGCGTGTTGCAGGACTTCGGCCTTGGCGCAGAAAACTTCGTCGCCAAGCTGATCGGCTTCAACGTCGGTGTCGAAATCGGCCAGATCGCCGTCATCATCGTCGCCTGGTTCGCCTTTGGAATGCTGTTTGGCAAAGAACCCTGGTACAAGCGCCGCGTCGCCAACCCGGTCTCGGCGGGTATCGCGATCATCGCCGCCTTCTGGACGCTGGAGCGCACCGGCGTCATCGACGCAAACGGCACCTTCGGCTTCTTCACCGCGCTGACCGAGGGCGGCTTTGACGTCCAGATGGTCGCGGTCGCGGCAGGTGTTCTGGCGGTTGTGACCGCCGGCATCGCACTCGCAATCGAATCCATGCGCGTCGACGACACCTGCGGGATCGCCCTGTCCTTTGGCATGTTCCTTGCGGTCGTTGCGACCTTCACCTCGGGCGCATGGCTTTGGACCGCTGGTTTGACCCTCGTGTGGATCGTGGCGCTGCGTCTGATCGGACCGGGCGGCAAGGTGGCATGAGCCTGACGCCAGCGGCGCGAAAGCTCTACTGGACGGGCTGGGGCGTGGTGGTGGGCTTGTGTTTCGCAGGTCTGATCCTGCTTGGGCGGGGGCCAGAACCCTGGACCCCGCTGATCCTTCTGATCGTCGCACTGGCATTGGCGCGCCTCGTGATCTGGCGCGTCCATGGTCAGGTCGCAGGCATGATGCGCTGGCTGCGCCACGGCTGGCCCATGGCCTTTGGTCCGATCATCCTTGCAGGCGGCATCGTGGCGACCGGGCAGGGCTTTGCTTGGTGGCTGGCCGCCTTCGCCCCGATCCTCGCCTTCCGGTGGAGCCTTTGAGGTCGCCGCGTTAACCGTTCACAAGTACCTGTTAACGCAGCCACATGATGATGTGGTGTTGCGCGCGTGCGCTACATGACTGGAATACGCCTGGAATACGCAAAGAATACGCGTGGAATACACTGGGCAATTTCAGAAAATCTCTGGATTTCAGCGCATTAACCTTTATCGCGCTGAAAACCCCGTTGCCCCGCAACCCGTTGCGCGCACGCCCCGTCAACTCGCCAGCATTCGCAGGCCTTGTGTCACGTCCGTCCGCACCGCCAGTCGCAGCCCCGGCTCATCGCCAGAGCGCAGGGCGGCAACGATCAGCCTGTGCCCCTTGGGTGGTTCGGTCCGGTTCAGACGCCCGTAAAGCATGCGCATCGTCGGCCCCAGTTGCAGCCAGACGGTTTCGGCCATCGCCAGCATCGCAGGGGCCTGCGCCCTCAGATACAAGGTCCTGTGGAATTCCAGATTGCGCGCGATAAAGCTGACCGCATCGCCCTTCACGACCGCCTCCGCCACCTGATTGTTTATGGACGACAGGCGTTCGATCAGCGCGTTATGCGCACGCGGCAAGGCGCGTGTGGCAAGCTCGACTTCGATCAGCGCGCGCAGGGCGGCCAACTCCTCGATCCGTTCCGGCGAAAGCTGCGGGGTCGAGGCCCGCCCCGACGCCGAAAGCTGCAAGGCACCTTCCGCCACAAGTCGGCGCAAGGCTTCGCGCGCAGGGGTCATCGAGACATCAAAATCCCCCGCTATCCCACGGAGAGTCAAGGCTTTTCCCGGCTCCAACTCTCCATGCATGATGCGTGTGCGCAGGCTGCGATAGACCAGATCATGCTGGGCGGGAAGGGGATGCGCGCTGCGGGGAAGCATGGGTCTCAGTCCCCGCGAAAACGGAAGCGATGAAGCCCCGCGCCATGGCGTTTCAGCCATGATTTCTGGGGGGCATATCCGGGACACAGCCGTTCAACCAAGGCCCAGAAATCAGCCGAATGATCCAGATGCACCAGATGCGCCACCTCATGGGCGGCAACGTAATCCAGCACCTCTGGCGGTGCCATGATCAGCCGCCAGGAATACATCAGATCACCGCGCCCCGTGCAGGACCCCCATCTGGACCTTGTGTCGCGCAAGGTGACTTTGCCCATCTCGCGACCGGCCATTGCGGCATAGCGCGCGCTGGCTTCGACCAATCTGTCGCGTGCCATAACCTTCAGGAAAGCCTCGACTTTCGGGCCAGTCCTTTGGGGGGACACCAAAAGCGACGCCCGCTCGATCCGGGGTGCCCGCCCGCGCGCCGCAACGATCTTCACATCGCGACCATCAATCGGCATCACCGCCCCGAGGGCCACGCTGACCGATGGCAGCGCCTGCGCCACAGCATCCGCAATCCAACCGGCCTTCTCCTTCAAAAACACCCGTGCCTCGCGCAGCGGCACGCGTGGCGGCAGGGTCAGCGTCACGCGCCCATCCAGCGAGGATACCCGCAGACTGATCCGCCGCGCGCGCGCATGGCGGCGCACATGCACATCGACGGGAACGTCCTTATGCGCTGCGATCATGCCCATTTGGCAGGTGTTCCCCATAACCCCGTTTCCCCTCTGATTATCCGGCCATGCGCCCATGCCTGCAAGCCTGCACTTGCGTCTGCCAAAGGCATGTGGCAGGGACGCGCGACCCCGATATTTGCGAACGTGACAAGGACGAATGACATGCCCAAAGAAGAATGGGGCACCAAGCGCATGTGCCCGACAACCGGCAAACGGTTCTATGATCTGAACAAGACCCCGATCGTCAGCCCCTATACCGGCGAGACCGTGACGCTGGACACCGGCAAGGGTCGCACGCTGGTGGCTGATAAAGTCGACAAGCAGTCCAAGGCCAAAGAGGACGAGGAAGAAGATATCGTTCTGGAAGAAGATTCCGACGAGGATGAAAACGTCGATCTCGGCGATGATGTTCTGGACGATGACGACGACGACACAGAGGTCTCTCTGGAAGAGATCGCCGATGTCGAAGCCAAGGACGACGACTAAGACGGGGACTGACGTTTTCGCTTGATTGAAGGCGTCACTTCACCTAATCCCACGCGGGCGGCGGATACCGCCCGCAACAGGTAGGGGCCTTAGCTCAGTTGGGAGAGCGCTTGCATGGCATGCAAGAGGTCAGGGGTTCGACTCCCCTAGGCTCCACCAAATTTCCAATATCAAAGATCGCAGACGGTCCCGTGGGGAGCATTGAAATGCACCTCATATTCCAGCTCGCCTTCGCGCCGACCCGGAAACTCAATTGATCCTTTGGCGTCCCAGCAGGCGAAGCGTAAGATTTCGACCACCACGCAAAAAGGGATAAGCGGTGCGGGCCAGGCGCCTGTTGGAGAAAAGTGACGCGACAAGGCGGTTCATGGCGCCGGTATCGCTTGTCAGCATCGACAGGATGTTCATTGCATCCGCGCCGAAATAATCACGACCCTCGAAGCGAACGACCATCCCCTCGTTCAGATCAAAACCTTTATCCTTCAGTTCCACCACAATCGGCGCGTCAGAGCGGGCATCGACAAGCTCCACCTCGCCCACGGCATCGCGCAGGCGAATCATCGTGACATAGTTCGAACAAAAGGGGCATTCGCCGTCATAGACAATCTGCATCGCACTCATGGCGTCGGTTCCTGGCGTGGCGCTCTCTCAACACATATGGAGACCCTCTTCGATAGACAAGCTGTGCCCCTGTTTGCGCGCGGGCCTTTCGGCTAGTGAGTGAATAATCGTTGCGATGCATCGACAGGGGCAACCATGGCAGAACACCTCGGCAATCGCTGGAAAAACTGGGTAATTCCACAGGAATTCAAACTTGCCGGACTCGCGATTGTATTCTTCTTTCTATGGAAGACATTCGCTTTCGAATTGAGCGAAGAGCGTCTTTGGGCCAGCCCTGTCCCTGCGTTGATCGCTGTCGCGCTTTGTGTCGTCCTGCGCGGGCCGCGCAACGGTGAGGTAACGCCGGCGCTTCGGATCATTTCGCGTGTCATTGCGCTTATTCTCGGGCCGTATTCGCTTGTGGCCATCCTCACCTTTCCGCGCGGCGATGGTGGGGCCATCGCGGCCTTCCTGACTCTGGATATCGTCCTTGGCCTTGTTGCCTGCATAGCTGCCCTGATCACTCTGCGCTGGCCAGCTTTCGTTCTTGTCACGGCCACAACGGTCATGGGAAAAAAGGCGGCGGGAGAGCATCTTTTCGGTCTGCGCATCAGCCATACCGACTATCTGCCCCTTGTTGAACTGGGCATGTTCTTTGGCGTGGGCATGCTTTTGATGACCTTGGCGCGTTCGCCGAGATGGGGCCGGATCGCGCGTTCGACCGATTCAGAGCGCTATACAATCCTTCTGTTTGTGCTTGGAGTCGCGATCCATTTTTCCAACTATTTCTATTCAGGTGTGCAGAAGATCACGATGGACGGCGGCGTCTTGTTCTGGCCGCTCAACAATCCCACAGCAGTTCTGACCTTGAATGCCTGGGTGGGTGGATTTCTTCCAACGATGCAGTGGCCAGATTTGTCCATGGCGCTTTACCAGATGTCAAATTCAACAGTTCTGCTTCTGAACTTTACGATCCTTCTTGGGCAGCTTGGCTCTGTCATCTTCGTTCTGAGGCGTCGCACCATGATCGGGGTAACGCTGTTTTACGATATCAACCACGTGGTCATCTTTGTTGTAAGCGGAATATTCTTCTGGAAGTGGATACTTCTCAACCTGGGTCTTGTGGCGGCGATGCGTACACTGCCGCCGTTTGCTGAAGCGCGCGCGGTTGTCGGTGCGGCTATGGCGGCCGTCATTCTGGCCCCTGCCGCTTTCGGAATTGTGTGGCTTGGATGGTATGATAGCCCTGCGCTTGTCGTCTCGTCCTTCCACGCCGTTACGAAAGACGGGCGAGAAGTCGATGTGCCGTCGAATTATTTCGGCACGGTCTCGGTTACTCAGGCGCAGCACAGGCTAGGGCGCTTTGATGAGCGGCATTATCCAACCGTAACCTGGGGCACGACAAACAGGGTTGCAGCGTTTCGACAAGCCACCAATGACTGCACCTTCCCCGAAGATGCGACATCTGCTTTCCAGCGCGACACCAAGACCGTCAGTCGCGTCTTGGGGCACACCCACGCCTTTGGGCTGGAGCAGCAGGCGCGCCACGGACGCTATGCCTACGACCTGTTTCCCCATCACATATGGTCCAATCCCCTGGTTTACCGGGAGTTTGCACACCTCGATCTGCACGAGATCGATCATTACATCTACCGCACACAATCAACCTGCGTCTCTGCCGGAGAGACAGGCCCCGAGCTTGACGTCGATCTGGTGGAGGAAACGCGTTTTCGCCCTGATGGTCAGGTGATGCCCGGTTTGTGATATCTGGCAAGTAAACCGTATCCTCAGACCACTCGGCCCAATCTCATCACCCGAGATAGCTGTTTTCATAATGCGTCGTCTCCCCATCTTCAGAGGCGCACTCTTCGCCTTTCGCTTGAGATCGGGATTTGTGGTCACTGTCGTACTTGATCAGGATATAGACGAAAGCGATGACGAACGGGATCGCATAGGCCAGAAGGGCCTGTAAATTGGACATGGGACTGACTCACTGGTTACAAAACTTTACAGGCGTCAATATTCCAGAATACTTTGTCTCAAATGAGACGTATCTGCTTTTTCAGACTGATCCTGATTAACTATTCCCCGGTCTGACTTAGGATCAGATCAATCTTTTCGCGGTCAAGCCGCTCCAGCACCCGTTTCGCATTGGGCAGATCATTCCCTTCGACCTTGGCCGCGCGGTCATTTGGTGCCACGCCGAACGTCGTCCAGCGATCCTCCAACCGCTGGCGCAAGACAGGCTCGGCAACGTCGAGGAAGGCCGAGAAATCCCATGCCTCGTGCAATCCGCGCCAGCCTTCTTCGTCCAGCAAAAGATAGTTCCCCTCGGCGACCACAAGCTTGACGTCAACGTCCATCTCGCGCGCGGCATTGATGGACTTGTCAAGCGCACGGTCAAAGGCGGGAACGAAGACATGGTGGCCCGCTTTCACACGCGCCACAAGCGAGGCAAACCCCGCCAGATCAAATGTCTCGGGTGCACCTTTGCGCGGACGCAAGCCCTTGTCGTCAAGGATCGCGTTGTCCAGATGAAACCCGTCCATCGTCAAAAGGCCAGCCGCATGACCGCGCCGCGCCAGTTCCGCCACAAGGTCTTCGGCAACCGTTGTCTTGCCCGAGGCAGGCGGTCCCGCCACTGCAACGATGCGACGCCCCGGCGCGTCACCGAAATCGGGCAGGTGGTCTGCGATAAGCGTGGCGATGTCCGCCGGGGTCAAACCGTCGATGTTCATGGATTGCCTTCTGCCATGGGTGCGGGGCGTGATCTAGCGGTGATGCAGCACGCGCCCGATGGTGTTCATCAAAAGCTGCGCGGCAAGAACCGAGGTCACGCCGGCGGGGTCGTGATCGGGTGAGACCTCGACCAGATCAATGCCGACAACATCGCAGCGCCGCGCAAGCCCGTCTATCCGCGATCTGCGCGAAGCCGGCAAGACCCGCCACGCTGTTTTGCAAATGGCAGGCATTTTGACGTGATGGATGCTTGCACTCACGCGTAAAATTCGCCTATCAGGGGAAATGGGAATGACGCGTAGGAGCGGATATTAATCCGAGGGAAAATAATGAGTGATCCAAAAAAACTGACGCCTGCAACATTGGCGGCCTTGTTGTGTGCGCGTATTTGTCATGACCTGATCAGTCCTGTCGGCGCGCTCGGCGCAGCGCTGGAGGTCTTTGACGATGATGACAATGCCGATATGCGCGACGATGCGATGGATTTGATCCGCACCAGTTCTCGCCAAGCCGGCGCGAAATTGCAATTCCTGCGTCTCGCCTTTGGCGCAGGCGGCTCCGCGCCGGGCATTATCAGCATGAGCGAGATGAAGAAATTATCCGACGGCATGTATGGCGCGGGAAAAGCCAGCCTGATTTGGAAAACGCAAGCGGACGGTCTGCCCAAAGCGCCCGCGCGCCTGCTGCTCAATTTATTGATGCTGGCCGTTCAAGCCATCCCGCGCGGCGGCGATCTGACCATTGAGGCCACGGATACGGGCGGGATGGTGCGTATCAACCTGACCTCTCAAGGGCCCAAGGCCCGTCTGGACGACGCGATTGTGGCCACTCTGGCAGGCAAAGCGCCGGATGATGGATGGGATGGCCGCACGGTTCAGCCTTTCTATGCCGGGATGATCGCGCGCGAAGGTAAGGGCCGCGTTGAAGCCCGTATGGACGGCGATGATCGCGTTATTTTCACGGCCCTCATGCCGAATGAGGCCTGAAAAAAATCCGTTAAAACGACCGAAAATTAGGCCGCCCTTAACCAAATCATAGCCATGTTTCACCCTCAACAGCCAGGTGCATATTTTGCCCTGCGAGAATGTGAAAGTAGCCCATGTTTGAAGCACAGCGCGATTTTGTAGCCTCTGCCCAACATCAGCTTGGCGTGATCAATGCGCCGAGTGATAATATCGCATGGCAAATCATCCAAGGCGCTTGCGACATAATTGAGCACAAGGCCGCAGGCGTTCGCGCGCGCGGCGTGGCTCTGGCGGCGCGGCAATGCGCAGCTGCCGCCTCGCGTGAGGATGAAATTCTAAGCGGCCAAATGCTCGGCGCAATGACGCGCCTGATTGAGCAATATGCGGCGGGACTGGCTGAAGTCGACACGGTTGAAGCGATTGCGATTTATGAAGGCATCGCGCCTGCGAGATCTGACGCGCCGATGCCTGACGCGTCGTCAGCGGCGGAGTTAGCGGCGAAACAAGATACTGCGCGCGAGACTCTCGCCAGTGTTATATCTCTGGCCAAAAGCAGCGAGCAAACA
>ENA-ORXU01002880-ORXU01002880.1-marine-metagenome-genome-assembly--contig:-NODE-2880-length-11230-cov-4.520757_pt1 | contig 11230 bp, 6 predicted proteins | sample MGYA00237869_ERZ511484 | MGnify/ENA metagenome assembly ERZ511484 | reverse complement strand
CTTAGAAGATTATGATTCTGCAGAAATTGAAGACCTGCATATGATGAATTCAAGAAAGTATCTCAGCAAGTAGTTGAACACGAGTCTCTATTAGTGAACGCTTTTTATCGCGAAGTTGCTGATGAGCATCGTTGGCAGGGCGATATATTTTCAGCGAATACGTTAGGCTCGGTCACAGAGCAGTTTGGCGGTGTCCCCTATTGGATGGTTATGAATAGGACCTGCCATATGGTGGAGGGGCAAGGTCGGTCGCCCAAACTGCCATATCTGGTTTTTTGTCCTGTGGTGCCGCTAGAGGCGCAAATTGTGCGTGACAAAGTGAACGGTAATGAGCCACCAAAGCTGTATAACCAAGTGGGCAACATCATCAACGGCAAGTCAGAGTCACTAGCCTTTTTGCCGGGAAGTCTCGAACACGGGCTAACTGAACACCACGTGGTAGATTTCAGCGCCCCAGTGACCGTAGACATTGATGAGTGCGCTCTAGCTACAGAAAAGCTCGTACAGCTTTCATCACCCTTCAGCGAACACCTTTCTCAGCGCTTCTCCCGATTCTATTCGACGTTCGGTTATGACGATTCTACGATCAAAGACAAAGCGTACATAGAATCAGTTGCAGGCGATCTCGAACTGCGTTTCAGCACTTTAGTTCCGATAGATGTGTCCGAGCATCAAACCTAACCTCCCAATAACGCAAGGCGAGTAACACGGCCGCGTTCAGCATCTGCGAAGCTGAGTTATTCCTCGAAAACCGGTCGATTGATGAGCGTTGTGGTTAGGTCATTATTGGTGCCTGTGTGTATTCGGCGAAAGGGGTACCAAATCAGAACTGCGGTACGAAACTGCGGTACGCGGAAAATGTGAAATATCACAACTAACTGTATATGTTAAGTATTCAGGCATCAAGCTGGTAGAGCGTAGCTCCACCATTACTCCTACTTAATAGGTACCCCTTCTCCGCTAAACGGTTCATAGCCGTGCCGAGATACTCTGACGTTAGGCCGCGACGCATAGTGACGCCGCCGGAAAGTCGGTGCCATCAATCGGGCGTATCTCTACTAGCCCTATTCAGGGTTGTCTACCACTGTCTTTTACTTGTTCTGAAATTCTCGTATGCACACATTGTTGCGTGCAGTGGCGTCTACCTTAGAGCATGTTGTTGATGAGCTTCTGGACGCTGACAGGATCAGAATTCCAGAGGTTAGTGCAGGTAGACTGAGATGCGATAACCCAGCTTTGCTTGTGGATTTTGATCTATGTCAATGGCCTCACTGACAGCTCACGGTGTTAAGTAAGTTACTTTATGTGCTGGGCTACCCTGTGACTATCCATTGGAATGTCGCTATGCGTAGATGAGGTTTACAAGTACTTTAGGTAGGAGCTTGCCTGACAACTTCATCTAACGGTTTACCTGACTTGTATTTTCACTCTAACCAGCCGTTCGCTTGTCGTGCCAGAACTACGAAGGAGGTTTGTACATGCCCTACATACAAGAAGTGCGGTGCGGGACTTTGTATGAATTTCTGCAAGTCATGGGCTAGGCATTGGTAACATTCAAAGTGGGTCAATGCGACTACGGTCGAGCCTGGTGGCTAAGTCTGATTTGTGCTACCAATGTTCAGGTTTGTCAATAGGCCGTTTTCTTGTGGTTACCCTTACGGGCAGCTGACAATCTGCTAAATCCGTTTCATTGATGTTCTTGCGTGACCAATGCGCAGAGCTGCTGAGCTCTTTGCTAGGATAGCGCTCGGGGGTGACTTTTAAGATCGGTGGTATAACGCCGATTCGTATATCAGGATGCCTGCGCCTGATAGTAGAGAGTACTGGAGCGCAATCACTGTCGTTGCTGAGCAAAACCTGCTGGTCGCAGAGTCCATCCGTGGCATCGCACAGCATGTGCACTGCAATGTTAACGTCGGTTTGTTTCTCTTCTGGTCGCAGTACTCGAAGTTTGGTGGTGAAATCAACAGGCTTGGTATCGCCGTGGTAGCTGCCAGGCACGATGAAATATTTGCCGTTCACTATTTCTACATGTTGGCAGTGGGTAGACAGTGCGCGCAGGTAGTCGGCCTGCGATTTCACCGAGACCACCTCTCGTGCAGACAACCCAGCCTTGATGGGTGCAGTGAAGTACTTGATGCCAACGATGTTGGTCGTCGGATCGTTTTCCTTACATAGGCGCTGTGCCAAGGCCTCTACATTCAGCCACCGACAGTGCGAAATTTCTTTCAGGCAGCCAAAATAAAGGTTGAAGCCGTCGATATAGATGATGGTTCGCAAGGCGGGTTCCAGACTTCCATACTCCAGAAATGACAAAACCGCCCGAAGGCGGCGTTGTCTCCCGAAGATCCATTGTTACCAACTTCTTCTCCGGGGCGGTTGCGAGTAGTCTATATGCTGTTCGTCATACCTGCAAGTATGCTGGATGACGTCAGAGCATTCCTGAGCAACAATTCACGATAATGGTACCCAGAACCGAAAGTGGCACGTTTTACGGTATCGGTAATAATTACGAGGGTGTTAGGTAGAGCGTAGCGCCACTCCACACATGCTAACTGGCAGAGCTGGTGCGATACTGCCTCCTAGGCCGATTTCAACACTTTTCGACATACTGAGCGCTGGTGCTTGAGTTCTTCGAGTCACCGCCAAGTTCTAAAACTGCCTCTGGTTGCCGGACATATACCTGTCTGATATCAAAGCCATCAGGGTTTCCATTTAGCGAGAGATTGATTGCTGTTGGCATTAATGCTACTTGAGCAGAGAAGTATCTTTTCGAACTCCTTCAGAGATTCTTCGGTACCGAGTACATGTAACTCCCATAAGAACTAAACTGTGTATCAAGATGTTCTATTGCCACGCGAGTCGAGTACATTGGAATGACGCGAACATGGAGTGCGTAGTTTGAATCCGAAACAGGCTTTGCAATCAGACAATTTCGGATTCTTGGCTGAGCACGACCCATTGCTGGTGCAAATTGCGGCAGCTGCCGAGCGAGCTTTTGCGAGCGACCCCAATACCACGCTGATCAAACTACGGCAGTTAGGCGAAGCGCTGGCGCAAAATATTGCAGCGCGTATCGGCGTGCCTGTCGACAACCAGATCTCACAAAAAGACCTGCTGTACACGCTGAATCGCGAGCTGCAGCTTGACCCCATGGTGCGTGAGCTATTCCATGGTGTTCGTATTCAAGGTAATAAGGCTACCCACGAATTTTACACGCTTCATCGCGATGCCATGGATGGTCTCAAGGTTGCCCGTGCACTCGCGATCTGGTTTCACCAATCGTTTGGTAAGGCTGGAGCGAGCTTCAAGGCAGGGCCCTTTGTTGCGCCCGTTGATCCCAGCAGCAAGCTCAATCACTTGCAAACGGAGATAGAGACTCTCAAGCATCAGCTGCTGCAGGCAAGTGTTGAGCTGCAGAATAGCCAGCAGTTGCAGGCCCTGGTCGCTCAGGAAAAAGCCGAGTACGAGGATTTGGCTGAGGCGATGGACGAGGAGTCTCGCGCCCAATCTGCGTTGGTTCAAACGCATGAGGCGGCACTCAAGCATCAGCAGCAAGATTTTGATAAGAAGCTTCAGTCACTGCAGGAACAGTTGGCCGAGCAAGATGACAACGAACGCAGGCAACAGCGCCAGCAAGTAGAGCAGCAGACCCGCAGTGCGGCGCATAACATTGTGCTCAGCGAAGAGCTCACTCGAATACTGATCGACCAACAACTGATGGATGCCGGTTGGCAGGCTGACAGCGAAGCCCAAAGCTACGCGCTCGGTGCTCGGCCCGAGAAAGGCAAGAACAAAGCGATTGCCGAATGGCCCACTAAAGAGAAAGGTCAGCGTGGTCGCGCTGATTACGTGCTGTTTCTTGGACTCTGCCCAGTCGCTGTGGTGGAAGCTAAGAAAGAAAACACCAATGTTGCTGGAAAAATTTCTCAAGCAGAACGCTACAGCCGAGGATTTGCTGTAGATGCCCCGCTAGAACCCGCCTGGACGCTTGCAAATCGCACCACCCCATGGCTTGCCAGTGAAGGAAGTCACTTCAATGTGCCTTTTGCGTATTCCTGCAATGGCCGCCCCTATGTACCGCAGTTAGCAGAAGTGTCTGGGACCTGGTTCAGAGACTTGCGCAGTGCTAGCAACTCAGCACGTTCGGTGCAGGCATTTCATAGTCCTGACGGGTTGCTCGACAGGCTGAAACGCAGTATCAGAAAAGCCGAGGAACAGCTGGCAGACGAGCCTTTTACTTACCTCAAATTACGCGACTACCAGGTCAATGCCATACAAGCGGTAGAGGATGCGGTACAGCAGAACAAACGCACGGCATTATTAGCAATGGCCACCGGCACCGGGAAAACGCGGACCATCATCGGACTGATGTATCGCTTCCTCAAAGCTGAGCGGTTCAAACGTATTTTGTTTCTGGTTGACCGCCGCACACTCGGTACTCAGGCCCTGGATGCTTTTGACGAAGCCCCGCTTGAGCAAAACCAGTCACTGACGACAATCTATAACGTGGCAGATTTGGGCGACATGGCCGCTGAGGCTGAAACCCGTGTACAAGTGGCCACCGTACAGGCCATGGTTAAGCGTGTCTTCGCCAGTGATACCCCACCCACGGTTGATGCGTTTGACTGCATCATTATCGATGAGGCCCATCGCGGCTACACACTCGATCAGGAAATGACAGACGGTGAATTAGCCACGCGTGACGCTGCACAGTATCTGTCCAGCTACCGTCGTGTGCTGGATTATTTCGATGCGGTGAAAGTGGGTCTGACCGCCACGCCAGCGCAACATACCAGCGAGATCTTCGGCAAGCCGGTGTACAACTATTCGTACCGCGAAGCCGTCGCTGACGATTGGCTGATCGACCATGAACCCCCCATTCGTTATGAGACATTGCTCACCCGGAACGGAATCAAATTTGTAAGAGGTCAAGTGGTGCAGGCCATCAACACGCAGACGGGTGAAGTAGCGGCGAGTGAGATGCCTGACGATGTCAATTTTGATGTGGAATCCTTCAACCGCCGTGTCGTCAACGAGAATTTCAATCGCGTTATCTGTCAGGAATTGGCTAAGGAGTTGGATCCTTTTGGTGAAGAGAAAACGTTGATTTTCTGTTGCACCGATCTACATGCCGATATGGTCAAACGCCTTCTCGATGAAGCCTTTTCAGACCTCTACAACGGTGACTATCAGCAATCAGCCGTGGCCAAGATCACGGGCCAGAGTGACAAGGTAGACCAGTTGATCCGACGCTACAAGAACGAGCGCCACCCCAATATCGGCATCACGGTTGACCTGCTTACCACCGGAATAGACGTGCCCAGGATTTGCAATCTGGTATTTATGCGTCGTGTAAAGTCGCGCATTCTCTATGAGCAGATGATCGGTCGTGCCACGCGCCGTTGCGATGACATCGGCAAGACCGTCTTCCGCATCTATGACCCGGTAGACATCTACGCCAGTCTGCAGCAGGTCAACACCATGAAGCCTCTGGTGAAAGACCCTTTGATCACCATTGAGCAATTGGCAGGTGAACTCACTGACCCGCAGCAGCTGCAAAAAGCGCTGGATAGTCCTGGCGAAATTGAGGGTGAGAGCCAAGCCGACGCGGTACTGAGCCAACTGAGCCAGAAGTTGATGCGCGTTCTGCGTAAAGCTGAGCACAAGGCCGCGACAGACCCCAAGCTACACGACACATTGGCAAAGCTGCATGAGAGCTGTGAGGTGGAACCCAAGAGCCTGCACAGCCACCTGCGACAGCTCGGGCCACAAGGTACTGCGCAGTTTTTACGTCAACACGTCGGCTTGCTTCGCCAGGTCAGCGAGATCAAAGCTGCCGTCAGCACTGACTACCGACCGATTATTTCTGAGCACGAGGATGCGCTGGCCGAGCGTGCGCAGAGCTATGGTGAGCATCAACGACCGGAAGACTACCTCGATAGCTTCAAACACTTTGTCGACCAGCAGCTCAACCAGAGTGCGGCGCTGGCCGTGGTGGTCAAGCGGCCACGTGACTTGACCCGAGCGCAGCTCAAGGAAGTCAAAATGCTGCTCGATGGTGAGGGCTATTCCGAAGCCAACCTGCAAAGCGCTGTCCGCCAGCAGAGTAACCAGGACATAGCGGCCAGTATTATTGGGCATATCCGTCGCGCGGCATTAGGTGAAGCCCTGCAACCGTTTGAGCAGCGGGTGGCACAAGCTATGGACCGTATCTACACCCGCCACAACTGGCAACCCAACCAGCGAAAATGGCTGGAACGCCTGGCGAAACAATTGGTCTTTGAAGTTATCGTAGACCGTGAATTCATCAGTACTTGCTTCTCCGAGCACGGTGGAGCGAAGCGCCTGGACAGTGTGTTGGATAAGCGACTGGATAGCGTACTGGAAGAGTTGAGCGAGGCACTCTGGGCCTGAGGCCGAACACAGCTTGCCAGTAACGTCTTGGCGTCAACAGACATCAACAGGGAGAAATTCTGGATCCTATTGACATGTGTTGGCAATAGGTTGATTACCTCGACATGATTATCTCACGTGTCGATATAATTCGATTTTATCGACATATAGGTAGAGATATGTCGATCACATCGACATGTCGGCTCTTTTTCACGCTAACATGTTTAAAAAAAAGGATTTCATAAACATGTCATGGCATGCTGAAAAGCCCTTCAACGAACTTCCGCTATTGCCTCCGGCCGCGCAGGTGATGGAGACCACAGAAACACTCAAGGCCTGCATCGGTGCCCGTGCCGCACTGGCTGAGCTGAAACAGGCTGCCGAACTGCTGCCCAACCAGAGCCTGCTGATCAATCTGTTGCCATTACTCGAAGCCAGAGACAGCTCCGAAATTGAGAATATCCTCACCACCACCGACAAGCTGTTTCAGCACGCCAGCGAAGACAAGGACGCCGATCCTGCCACCAAAGAGGCACTTCGCTACCGCACAGCCCTGAGGCAGGGTTTTGAGCAGCTCACCGATCGGCCTTTGTGCACTAAAACGGCGGTTCAGATCTGCAGTGAGCTTAAAGGCAGTGAGATGGATATCCGAAAAGTGCCCGGTACGGTGATCGGCAACCAGAGCACAGGGCAAATCCTCTACACGCCGCCGGTTGGAGAGCAGGTGATTCGGGAGCTACTGGCCAATTGGGAGCAGTTTATTCATGCCAATGATGACATTGATCCGTTGATCAAAATGGCCGTTGCGCATTATCAGTTTGAAGCGATTCACCCGTTCTACGATGGCAACGGTCGAACCGGCCGTATCCTCAATATTCTGTACTTGATAGAGCAAGGCCTGTTGACGCTACCCATTCTGTATCTCAGCCGCTACGTCGTGCAAAACAAGAGTGAGTACTATCGATTACTGAACTGCGTGACAGCCAATGAAGAGTGGCTGCCCTGGTTGCTCTATATCCTCAAGGGCACTGAAGAAGTCTCAATCTGGACCTGCCAGAAAATTGCGGCGATCCGCAACCTGATGGACAGCGCTTGTGTGTACATTAGACAGGAGGTGCCAAAAATATACAGTCATGAGCTTGTACAAGTGATCTTCGAACAACCGTATTGTCGCATCCAGTACCTGGTTGATAGTGGAGTGGCCAAGCGACAAACGGCCTCTGTCTATCTCAAACAGTTGGCCGACATTGGTGTGCTTGAAGAACGCCAGGCAGGTCGTGAAAAGTTATTCGTCAATCCGCGCCTTATGTATCTAATGACTGAAGACAGCAACACCCCCGAACCTTTCGGCAAACACTGAACCACCATTCCAAGAAAGTCATGTACTCAAACATCAGATACACAGTCCAATGAACAATAACGACATCGTGCAGAAGCTCTGGAACCTCTGCGACGTCTTGCGCGACGATGGCATCAACTACAGCGACTATGTCACCGAGCTGGTGCTGCTGTTATTCATAAAGATGGTGCATGAGAACAGTGAGGCTGACATTCTCAACCAGCATATATTGCCCGAAGGCTGTCGGTGGGTGGACATCAAAGACAAATCAGGAATCAATCTGCTCAACGAATACAAGGCCATACTACTGGCCTTATCGACTGGCAAGCGTATTGAAATTCAAAAGAGCACGAAGGCTAATGAGGCGGATAAAACGGTTGAAGTGCCTGTCCACGATGACGCACTGATCAGCGCTATCTATGCCGATGCGCAAACTCGATTGCGCGAGCCGCGCCACCTGGAACAGATGATCAAAACGCTGGATCAAATTGACTGGTTCAGTGTGCAAAAAGACGGCTTGGGTGATTTGTACGAAGGCTTGTTGGAAAAGAACGCAAATGAAACCAAATCTGGTGCCGGTCAGTACTTTACCCCACGTGCGCTTATCAACAGCATGGTGGAGTGCATCGCGCCACAAGTGGGTGAGGTGATTCAAGACCCTGCAGCGGGCACGGCAGGTTTTCTGGTTGCCGCGGATCAGTACATGCGTGAACGGACAGACGAATATCTTGATCTCAAGGAAAAGCAACGCACTTTTCAGCAAAAAAGAGCGTTTGTGGGAGTAGAGCTTGTGCCCGGCACTCGCCGCCTGGCACTGATGAATTGCCTGCTGCACGGTATGCAGGGTGGTGATGACGGTGTGGTGCATTTGGGCAATGCGTTAGGGCAGGTGGGCGCAGGTTTAGCCAAAGCCGATATCATTCTTGCCAATCCACCGTTTGGCACCGCCAAGGGTGGTGAGGCCAGTATCACCCGTGACGATCTCACTTACCCAACCAGTAACAAGCAGCTTGCCTTCTTGCAGCACATCTATCGCAATCTCAAACCCGGTGGCCGTGCCGCTGTGGTTCTGCCTGATAATGTGCTCTTTGAAGCAGGCGTAGGCACCGATGTACGCAGCGACCTGATGCACAAGTGCAACCTGCACACCATCCTGCGTCTGCCCACTGGTATCTTCTACGCGCAAGGTGTGAAGACCAATGTGCTCTTTTTTACCAAGGGCAGCGTCAAGGATCCACAGCAAGAGGCCGACTGCACCAAGAATGTCTGGGTCTATGATTTGCGCACTAACATGCCAAAGTTTGGAAAGCGTACCCCTTTTGGTCAACAGCACTTGCAGCCCTTCGAGAAAGTCTACAATCCCAAAGGTGCATCTGCGGATTCGGAGTCCTTGGGAAAAGTCTTAAAAGCTCGTAAAGAAGGTGAATGGAGTTTCAATGCGGAAGAGCTTGAACTCGACCCAGATGCCGCGATTGAAACCTCTGATGAACGTTTGGCTAAAAGCCGCTGGCGTTGCTTCAAGCGCGACTGGATCCGTGATACGAAAGGTGACTCGCTGGACATCAGCTGGTTGAAGGATAAAGACAGTGTGGATGCAGCTAATTTGCCTGAGCCTAGTGTGTTGGCTAGTGAGGCGAAGGATGAGCTGGTGTTGGCGGTGCGGGAGTTGGATGAATTGTTGGTTGCCTTGGGTGGGGTAGAGTAATGGCGGAAGTGTTACTACCATCAGAATGGATTCAATCAACTATAGGTGAGGTAGCACACAATGCAAATAACCTTCGTAAACCTATTTCACTCACGGAACGTGCAGAAATAAAGGGTACGTTTCCGTATTACGGCGCTACTGGACAGATCGACTCTTTGAACGATTACACTCATGATGGTGAATACGTTCTCATTGGTGAGGACGGTGCGAATTTGTTATCAAAATCAAAACCTTTGGCATTTATAGCGAGAGGAAGGTACTGGGTAAATAACCATGCTCACTCATTGAAGGCGCAAGCTGATATGCCAAGTGAATTCATTAGCCATTATGTTAATTCTCTTGATTTGGCGCAGTGGATTACTGGCTCAGCTCAACCTAAGTTAACTAAAGGAAATTTGGAATCGATACCCTTCCCACTCCCCCCACTAGCCGAACAAAAAGTCATCGCACAAAAGCTCGACACCCTGCTGGCACAAGTAGAAACCACCAAAGCACGTCTCGACCGAATCCCCGACATACTCAAACGCTTCCGGCAATCTGTGCTTGCTGCTGCGGTAAGTGGGAAGTTGACGGAGGAGTGGCAGGTAAATGAATTAGCTGTACACGAAGTATGTATAGCAGCCTTCGATGGGCCGTTTGGTTCAAAGCTAAAATCTTCTGATTACACGAATGATGGTGTGCGAGTTGTACGGCTCGAGAATATTGGACACCTCTATTTTGACGATAGTAAGCGTACTTTTGTCGGGATAGACAAATACAACACTCTTCAGAAAAATACACTGAAACCTGGCGATGTACTAATTTCTTCATTTGTCGATGAAGAGGTAAGAGTCTGTCTGTTTCAGCAGGCCAATTGCGTGTTTATCAATAAGGCTGACTGTTTTTGTCTTAGGTCTGACGTAAGTATTGTAGATCCAGCCTATTTGACATATACATTAGCCAGCGTTACGTCGTACATGCAAATAAAGAGTGAAGTTCAGGGTGTCACGAGGCCGAGAATAAATCTGAAAATACTGAAAAATCTCTCATTTGATTTTCCATCTCTTGAAGAGCAATCCGAAATAGTAAAACGTGTAGAAGCCCTCTTCGCCCACGCTAATTCGATCGAAAAAAAAGTACAAGCCGCGCAAGCTCGCGTCAACTCCCTAACTCAAACCATCCTTGCGAAAGCCTTCCGCGGTGAGCTAACCGCTGAGTGGCGAGCTGCCAACCCGGAATTAATCAGCGGTGAAAACAGCGCCGAGGCTTTACTAGAAAAAATCAGAGCTGAGCGTGAGGCGGTGAAGCCGAAGCGAAAGACAAAGAGTAAGGCGTAATGCACTGCAGCTTCAACCAACTCCTGATGTATAGATAACCATCGGGCTAATGGGAATGGCACTTACTTAAGCGGCTAGCTTAGTTCCGTGCCCGTGTTTGATGACATCCCGGCGTGCTTCTTGTCGAGGCTTCTTCAACCATTGATACGGTTTTGGGCGTCGCTTCTTCAGTCGTGGCTCGATTCTGCCAGGTCGATTACCTACACGCTTTTGTGCTATCGCTTTCAACATAGCCATCAGGGAATCATGACTATCTACCTGTGCATGTCGACCCCATGCGAGCCATAACTGTAAGGCATGTTTGAAGCTCAACTCGTTCGGCAAACAACCAGCATGCATTGCTGACTGCGCCATTAGAGTACGGATCAAGTTGTAGGCCAACAGGTAGATCCAGATTTCCTTTTCGATCATCTCCGGTGTGTTGCAGCTCAGCACATCCATTCCCAATGTCGTTTTGATATGCCGGAAGTTCAG
>ENA-ORXU01002878-ORXU01002878.1-marine-metagenome-genome-assembly--contig:-NODE-2878-length-11241-cov-4.148155_pt1 | contig 11241 bp, 6 predicted proteins | sample MGYA00237869_ERZ511484 | MGnify/ENA metagenome assembly ERZ511484 | reverse complement strand
ACCACATCGTACACCCCCGCGTGCCTGCCCCCGCGTGTTGCACGTGGTGCTTGTGGCCACCAAAGCAGACGACGCCGACACCGCGGGCGCCCTCCGTTTCACCGCCACCACCGTCGTCGCCGGCGCTACCGCCGGCACTGCCGCATTGAAAAAAAAAAGCACGTCCAAGACGTGATAGGAGCAGCTATGATACGAGGAGACGCAGAGCCGTGCACAATCAGGCAACCGTCCCACCATCGGCAGCTCTCGCCAACACCCCAACCAAAGAGTTCTCTACGCGCTCCGCGGCAAGCGCCACATCGCGGAGGAGCACACCATCGCGACTAGCCCACGTCAAAAGCGAAGGCGTCCGCAAACGCTCCTGGAAAAGCTGCAGCATCATGATGTTTTCTGCAGCACTCGCCCTAATGTCCGTAGTTGGAGCCATGAGCATGGGGCGAACAGCCCCAAGCACAGTGTCGACCAGGTCCGCCGACGGTAGCACCTTGGCCACAGCGTCGTCACCAGTTGCCGCTTGCATCAAAAACTCGGCATGGCTCTGCGTCTCGACGCCGCTGGCACTGCCGAGGGGAAAGTGTGAGTCATCGCCGTCCATGGCTGGGTCCTCGTCACTATCGGCTCGCGCCAGGTCCGCGTCGTCGAGACCGTAAAAGCGGTCGCCCTCCGCGGGCGCGTCGCCGTGGTCTTCGTCGTCCGACGCGCCTGACACCGGGACATCTTCCCCGTTGTCACCGTCGTAGACTTCAAAGTCGTCGTCTCCATCTGACTCGACATCGGAGCTGCGCTTGCCGCCGACGGCGCCCGCCAGGTCGTCAGCCGTCGTGCCAACTGACGCGGCGATGGGCACCTGGTTCCCGTGCGCCGCGCTGGCGGCCGGGCTACCTGCCTTGTTCGTGCCGGCCGCCTCCTCCTCAGCGACTGCTGAGGCATCCGCGGCCTTCAACCCGGCCTCCAAGGCCTTGGTGCTCGCGTCTCGGCCGCTCAAGGAGCCGCACATGCAGACAGCGAGATGCCGCTGCGCGCGCCGCAGGTGCTGCTGCAGGGACTGCTCCACGCTGGCGGGGGCGCCCGGCTCTGGCGTCTTGATCTGATCAGGGGTGGTGCCGAGGTGGATAGTGATTGGCGCCTCACCAACGAGAGCCTCAAGAGCGGCCTGCTCCACAACGGCCGCCTGTACAGCAGCGGCGTCGGCCTCTTTGACAGCGACAGCCGCACTGGCCACGGCCGCCGCCACATGTGTCGACGTGGCCGGCGGCGAACAAGACACCGCGGCCGCAGCAGCTGTTCTGGACGACGCCGCCGTCGCCACCGCTGCCGACGTCATCGCCGCCGACGCCACCCCCGCCGCGGCCGCAGCGGCCGCCGCGGCGGCCGCCGCGGTTGCCGACAGCGCAGTGGCGACTAAAGCGGCGGCCTCTTCGGTCTGCTCCAAGTCGGACACTGGCAAGTTGTCAATGGAGATGGAGAGGGTGGGCTCCCTGCACGCGAATCGCACGATGGCCTTGTACTCATCCAGCACAGAAGGACCCAAGCGCACAAGGCACGGACACAGCACAAGCTTCTCGGTGAGGATGAGCAGCTCTGCGGCGGAGCGCCCCTTTGGCTCGTTGAACTCCAGTGGCGCCATGGCCTGCATGTTGATCAGGGACTGTCCGCGAGAGACATTGTTTGTCCGCTTGGTGAAGTACTTGTTCAGCATCGCGATGGTGCCTTCAATGTTGTCATCACAAACGTGGTTGAGCGTCGGGTACGCCTCGCCGACAGTTGAGCGGACGTGAGCCAACGCCGTGTGAAGATAGAGGTTGAAGACGCCCGCCTTCTTGGTGACGGGGTCTAGCGGCTTGAGCGAAGAGTATATTGGGGCGAGTACGGCCGCCGTTAGCTGCAGTGCTGCCGCCGCGCGCTCCCGCTCGGTGGCCGGCTTGGTGCTTATGGCCCGCCGCCACGCCGCGGTCAGCAGCTGGCTGAGCTGGAGCATGACAAGGGCACCGCCATCGATGACCACTTCCTCCTCCTTGTCGTCCTTCCCACCACCCGCGCTCGTAGAGGCCGGCCCCTTGCGCGTCTTGATCCTGTTGAGCACCCCCGGCAAGGCGACCACAAGTGCCGCCAGGCGCCCAAACTCACGCAAGTACATGCCTCCCATATTAGACCTGCCCATCAACAGGTAGATCTTGTTGCGGGCTGTTGTGCGCATAGTGAGCGGCATAATGGCAAGCAGGAAGAACATGAGCCCCTTACTAATCTTGCCCGTGCAATGCAGCACGGGCGCGATGATCCTGAACGGGATGTCGCCGAGCAGGGGATACCCGCGCGTCCCTCCTAACCGCCGACGCAGCTGCAGATAAATCTTAGAAAGGGGCGTGTACGCAATCTGCGGCAGCAACGGTGCCTGAGGCTCTTCGAACATCGGGCAGCTGGTTGATGAGCAAGCCAGCACTGCTACCGACGACGACAAAGCCACCATGTCTCGGCGGCAACCGCGGCAAGACCACAGGACACGCCCGCCATGCGCACGCCAGTTGCCGTCTCGAAGCGTACACCAACGGGCCAACGCCCAAACTGCGAGCTCCCACTGGTTTGAGAGGAAGGGCCCATCACGGGGGGCCGCTCGCCCTCGGTCGAGGATGAGCGCAGACAGGTAACTCGCCGGCATGCACGGCCACAAGTACGGGCAGCGGTTCACATCGCCACACCCCGTCAGGGTGAGCAGGTGGGAGATCATAGCAAAGTCCCCGCACACGTGGATGAAGAAAGGCAGGGACTTGGCTGCGGTGGACCGGGGGATCTGACCCCGCTTCAGGACGGCGTCGGGTGCGACGGGCACGATGTAGGTGGTGCGCAGGGCGACCTTGAGCCGCTCGCGCAACCGCTCGCCGACCGCCGAGTGAATGGTCTGCTCCCCGCCCAGAAGGAACAGGATGGGAATGAGGGGCGTGCGGCCCGATGGAAACAGCGGCGACGACGCCGTGAGCGTGAATACCGTCATCGCGCATCGTCTCACGGGGCCACCATCGCCAGCTAGTGTCACCGCCACTGGCGCCCGCTTGATGTCGGCCATCGACGTCGGCTTGCATCCGTGGCGAAACGCGTTACGTAGAGCGAGCACCGGGTCGAACTCGACCGCGACGACAAGCTCTCTCCCGCTGCGCTCCCCTGCATTGCCGTCCACCCCGTCCGCCGCCTCAACTTCGGCACTTTCCCCCGCCATTGCCGCTCGTTGCATCGCCCTGGGAGTACCACTGACGTCCACAACGTCCTCCAGGTAGGTGGAGCGCGTGATTTGGAAGGTCTCCAACAGCTCGGGATCGACCGCCGAGTTGGCACTCGCGTCGACACCGCCCGAGTCAGCCACAGCGACGCGCGGCAAGATGCCGGCACCGGCGACGCCGTCCGGGAAGAATCCGAACCCATGCGCGCCGTCCGCTTCTGTACCTACGGGGAAGCCCATTGCGCCCGTTGCCGATTCCGTTGGTTGTGGGCCGGGCTCTGCTGGTGGCCGACGAGGTCGACGGTGGTAGGGGGCGGCAAGGCGCTTGCGAGTGCCATCGTCCATCCTGTACCAGCGCGTACCTTTCGTGGCAGAGCCGACCTCGTACCGCCAGACGCGTAAAGTCCCGCCCGCACCGAGAGTAAGCAACACGTGCGGAGTCTGACCAGGCACATCGACCGCCTCACGCACGAGCGTGCGCACCTCATCCGGCGTCGGAAAGACCTTAGGCATGGTCATGCCACGAAGCAGCTTGCGACGTCTCTTGCGCCGCCGCGGAGCTCCAATCTCCACCCCATCCTCCACCAGCTCCTCGCCGTCCGTCGAGTGTTGGTGCTCAAGAAGTGTGCGGAGAAGGGCGATGCTGCGTGCCGGTCCAATCGCGGCCACCTCCATTCGCCGCTTTAGCGGCAGGACCTTGAACTTGGCATTATTCCGGAGCTTCTTGCCAAAGGCGTTGACTTTCTGGCGGTCGCGGACCGCCAGGGAGTTCCTGTACCACGGGTGTGCAACCGCGCTGGCCGCCACCGAGTCGACCGTGACGTCTCCTTTGTTCACCTTGCGATAAGTGCGGAGCACTGTCGCCGCGGCGCGGCGCAGCACGATGCGACACTGCGCGACAGACAGGTCTCCCGTTGTCGGAATGCCCGCCCACGACGGCTCCTCGCTACCATCATCGTCGCTCAAACGGGGTGTACGCGCGAGGAGGCGGATGGAATGGTGCACCGCCGAGTAGGAGTCGTACTTCTTACGATTGATGAGCTTGATGGCGGCGCGAGCAAACACCTCGCGCCCGGTCAGGCGGCGGAGCGCCGTAACGCGAGCGGAAAAAGTGAAGGAGCCGGCGTTGACGTCATTGGGCGTCCTCACTTCCCTTCCCAAACCAGGCAAGGGCATGACGACCCCGACAATCGACCACGTCCGAACGTCTCCGAGGTCGCCTGCGGGAGCACAAACGCGCCGGTCGCGCTTATCACGCAGGTGGACGACAGCAGCTTCATTGGCACCTGGAAGACCCTCCTCCGTCGCGCCACCGACGCGTGACCGAGGCAGCGGCGTGCAAGGAGCCCCCACCGTTGGCGACACCGCGCGGCCGGCGGCCGCTGCAGCCGCTGCAGCGTCGGCCACTCCGCCAGTCGCCAGTTCCGTATACGGAGACGTGTCAACGTCCGGCGTGATCGGCGGCGGCGGCGGCGGCAACGGTGGCGGCGTCGGCGGTAAGGAAGAGGGCGCCATGCTCGCCGACAGCGCCGCATCCTCGGCGACCTCAGCCGCCGCGAGTGGCACGACCTCCGCCCGCGGCGGCGGCGGCGGCGGGGGCGGCGGCGGCGGCGGGGGCGGCGGCGGCGGCGGCAGCGGCAGCGGCGGCGGCAACGGCGGCGGCGGCGGCGGCGGCGATGTAGAGGGCGCCATTCTCGCCGACAGCGCAGCATCCTTGGCGGCAGCAGCCGCCACGAGTGGCACAACCGGTGGCCTCGGCGGCCCTTGATCGTCATGCGGCACGTTACCGGCCACCCCCCGAGAAGGAGGCTCGCCCGACACCATCTTGCGCGCCGCCGCCAGCGGCGGCGTCGCGCCGTCGGGCACGACTCGAGGCAGCGCGCGCGCCGTCTAAAAGAGGAAGGTGGGCGGAGCCACGACAACGGGGGAGGGAAGCCCAGCGCCAACCGCGAGTGACAACCGGCAGCGGCGCAGCCGAGGACCTCGTCCTTTTGAGCGGGCCCCAGGAGGGGATGGAGCGTGTGGCGGAGGGAGGGAGGTCATTCGAGGTAACCCGCAGGACACCCGACAGACATACCTGGCGGTTCACTGAATCGAGGGAGGGTTACCACGAGTGGTGAGAACACATAGCCACGTAAAGGGGCCGGGAGAGACGCAAAGCGGGGTCAGCGACAGACGACACGCAAGTGGACAGACAGGGGAACAGGCTCGCCGTGGTGGATGAGGCACAGTCAGGCAGGCAGACACGCGGCGGCCTGGCGAGCATTGTGGTCAGTCATGCCCAGATTGACGCCCGACAGCTGGACTCATGAGGTCGAACGGTGGGCAGTCTGAACCTATTTGTCAAATCGCGTCAAATGTCATATAATATGACAGGGAGAGAGAGTTAAGTCCGTTGAAATATTCAGTTAGAGGGTCAAATGTTTCGTTTGTCTTTCATATAGCAGCTAGTAGGGCTCGTTTCAATCTAAAAAAGGGGTACCACTATATAGTGTCTCGGTTTGCATTTTACTCATTGCGTTCGACGAAAAACGTGGCAGAATGGCAGATTCCCTAAGGCGCTGACTGCTGAGTTGGCAGCGTCACGTCTTTCGCGCCTCCTTCCGCGTGCCGCCGAGTCCCCGAATCACATCGTCCCGCCGTTGCGAGCCTCCTTTCGTTCCTCTCCTTCTCCACTCCTCGATAGCCCCATCGCGGGTAGGCCACACAGCGCTTCTTGGCTCGCTCTCGCCAGCGGACCCCCCGCCCAGACTGAATGCCCTGGCGGAAGTCGACGCTGCGACGTTGACACCTCGGCCTCGGACGGCGAATGAGAAGTTGCCATCTCCCCCTTCGATGGTGGACCGGGCTGGCGTGGCGTTGTCATCTCTTTCCCACTCCTCCGCCAGCTCACCGAGGTCGATTCACCGAGGTCGATTCGCTCTGACGCTGTTTGTCTTCAGACGGGGCTGTCAGTGCTCTGCAAGCAGCGCCCCCTTGCCTTGCTGCTGCTGTTTGACCAAAGCCACCCTGCTGCAGCTGAAGATCGGTGTCCGCTGCCGGTGGTGCGCGTGCGGTGTCCCTTGACGGGGTGGGTTCTTGAATCCGTGGAATGAGGGCGCTACGTGGAGGTGGGTGCCGAGTCAATCGTCACGGCCTGCTTCGTGCAACAGGTACGTGTGCGCGTCTCGCTGCCCCGCTTGCAATATCCTGTCGCTTTCATTTTCCTACATCGTCATTCCTTGCTGTTTGTTGTGGACACCGTGCTTTTACCGGTCGACTGACAACCAACCCACGCTACCTGACGCTTCCCAAATCACTCCCGCTCTCTTCCATGTCCTCAACGATGTCCCACTTGATCTGCCCATTGTGGACAATGTTCGCACCGGCGACAGTAACGCGAAGGAAGTGCATCACCCGGGCCTCGGCAGCTTGGACGACGCGAGCCCGGTCACTATCCGCTTGGTCGCGATTTGCAGCAGACTCGGCGCTTCTGGCGTCGGCAGCCGCCTTTCTGACCACCATCTCTTCACGAGCGGCTGCATCGTGCCGCCCTGCGGCCGCGACAACGAAGGCAGCTGCCGATGCTGTCGACGTCGCTGCCACCTTGACTGCTGCCACAGCGGCGACTGCCGTGACCATGGCTTCGGTAGCTTGAGTAGCAGCCGCCGCTGCCATCTCCAAGGCGCGATTGGAAGCGGCCATTGCGGCGCCCGCCTTTGCCAGGTCCTCTGCTGCCACCGCGGCCTTGTCCACGGCCACCGCGACCGCCCCGTCGGCGGAAGCCTGCAGCACGTTGGCGGCGCGGTTGGCGACCCCCGCAGCCCCCCGGCCCCCGAGCAGACCGGCGGTCGTCGCGCCGTCGGAGGCCAGCAGCGCGTTGAAGGCATGGTCGACGTCCATCGCGACGGCTCGATCACCCAGCTGCGCGTCGGTCACCCCATCGGCGGCTACCGCGGCCTCATCGATGGCCGCCGCGGCCTGGTCCGCGGCCTGGTCTACGGCCACCGGAACCGCCCTGTCGGTGGACGCCGGCAGCACGTCGGCGGCACGGTCTGCGGCGACAGCCTCCCCCCGGTCCGCCGCGGCCCCCCGGTCGCCGAGTGGCATGGACGTCGCCACGCGGGCGGACGCCGGCTGCGGCAGCGCGTCGGCGGCACGATCGGAGGCCACATCGCCCTTCCGGTCACCCTGCAGCACTGCAGCTTCCCTGTGGGCGGGCGCCTGCGGTGCATCGGCGGCACGGTCGGCTGTCATCAGGCTGTTCAGCGGACAGCAGTCGCCGGACGACGCCTGGCCTTCGGAGGCCGCCTTGCCACCAGTGGTCGTGCTGTCGTTGGAGGGGTCCTGCTTGTCGGTGGAGCCCTTTTCTTTGGCTGCCGTCCGGTCGCAGGGCGCGGCCGCGTCGCCGTCCCGCGTCGCCGCGACTGCCGCCCTGCCGTCGTTGGCATCCCGATCGCCGGCGGACGCGTCGAAATCGGCCGCCTGGTCGCCGGCAGCCGCCGAGGGCGAAGGGGGAGGTGACGCTGGCCACGGGAGCAGAGCTCCCCCTGGCGGTGATGGCCACAACAGCACGCCTGGAGGCGGCCACATCCACGGCACGTGATCCTCGCTGGTGTGCTTTTTGGACGTCTCTGCTTCGACTGGCACCTCCGACGTACGCTTGGCATCCCGGGCCGAGCGAACGGGCGGCTTTCCCGATGATGGCGGCCTGAACTCGACTTGTATCGGCTGTGCCTCCCTGGCCGGTGAAGATGCATGCCGCTTTGTCGACGGTGGGGGCGGCCGTGTCGATGAAGGGGGCGCCCGTGGCGGCGGTGGCCTCGGAGGCGGTGATTCCACCGACGGGGGCAAAGAGGGCTCGGCCTCCGACGGTACTCCTTGTGATGGCACGAGCGGTGAGCGAGCCGGCGTCCCTTCCGTGCGTCGCTGCTTCCTATGCAGCGCGTCCAGCACGGCGGAAGAGCCATCTTTGACCAGCGCTGGCGCCGCCGGCCTCTTGTCCGCGATAGTCGACTTGCGTTTGCGTGCGTTGAGAACAACCACTGGTGCAGGCGGCTCGCGCCGTCCCGGCCTTCCATAGTCGCACGACGTAGCCTTCTTGGGCAGGGAGGCGTCGCGCATTAGCGCATTGACGGACGCGTCCTGCTCGTCGCCGTGGTTGACGACCGTCGCCCACTCATCGTTCACCTCGATGCTGCCAAGCGCCGCATGGGGTGTGGTAGTTGGGCGTGCGATTGTCGCTTTGTCGGCGGCGGCCATGGTATCGTCCGTGGCAGGTCGTAAGCGGGATTGAGCAGGGGGGACGTTGGTCGGCTGGAGGATGCGGGGGAGGCGTTGGAGGCGGTAGGGTCGTCGGTGGCGTCCTTGGAAGCTTGGACGGCATGGGTGCTGCTGTGCGACTCGTGAGCACTGGGGCGTGGCCAGGAAGGAGCGGCTGCGGCGGCGGCACCGGGCCCTCTTATTCCCTTTTGAGGTGCCAACCGCGGCAGTTGTAGTAGCGGCCGGGGGGCGACGGCGCCACAACGCCGCCGTGATGGTGACGGCGGCGGCCACCGTGGCAATGGCGCTACACCGCGGCGACCGCTCTACGCAGTGTACGGGCCCTCTGGTGGGCGCACCAGCTGCGACCGTGCGGGCGTACGCATGGCGCTACCGCTGCAGCTCGCTGACGCGGCATGGCAGCGCAAGGCCCTACGCACCCGCGCGGCGCCACCCATGCGATGGCAGCGTGGCACACCAACTGTGGCGCAACTACGTCGTGCCTGCGGCTGTCCTATGTGGCGTGCCTGGTCGGCCGGCGGACCTATCCTGCGGCTCCTAGACCCACTGACGCTGCGTGGGGCCGCCAGGTAAACGGGCGTGGCACCGTGGCACCGCCAGGGAAGCTGGCTCGCGGGCAAGCAGGCGTGGCACTGCCAGGTGAGCTGCAGCCAGCTGGCTGGGCCTGCAGCTGCAGGCGGCGCGGCGCCGCGGCCGCGCCGCTGCCACCGCCGGGTACCGTGGCACCGCCCGGGTACGCTGGTGTGGCCCCAGCGTACCCGGGCGTGTACGTACCCGGGAGGGTACGCTGGCGTGGTACCGCCATGTAAGCTCGCTGCGCCTGAAGGCTCCGCGGCCGCGGCGTTGCCACGCGGCGTCATGTGGCGGCGCCGCCTGCTCTAGCTGCAGCCACAGCTACAGTTGCCAGAAGGTGTGCAACGACGTGGGGCGTCAGTCGTCCCTCTCCGTCAGGAGAGCCAAACCCACGCTCTTTGCGTGGAGTTTCCAGGGACAAACGTCATCCATCTTCAGGCTGTGACAAGGGGGATTGTCAGATGACAATCAAGATCCAAACTTTGTACCACTGTCATCCGTCACGCCCTATCACCGAGGTGACAAACGTGGCTCCCGCACGACAGTACGTTCACCCGTGGGCGAGTCTCGAGAGAGTTTGAGTGAATGCCACGCGTTCGGCGTGGAGCTGGTGGCCGTGGCCGACTTTGGCGTGGTGTCATCTTCTGCCCACGGCTCTTGGGTGCACGTACGGCTTGGCACTTCTGGGCACTGCTCGTACGGCTGAGCGCTGCCGAGCACTGCTGGTCAGACCGGCCCGCGCGCACGCGTCTGCGCGCGTGGGAGGACGAGGAGGGGTGAGCGGACAGCTCGCGTTGGGCCGAAAAAAGGAGCGGCGTGGCAGTACAAGAGAGACGTCTGTTCAGTCTGTTCTAGGCGTTTTGATCCCCATCCGCCACACGCTAACGCGCACACGCCGACGGCCCGTCCTTCTAGTTTCCGGGCTGCCCCCCGTTCTGTGGAGGTACAGTGGTGGTGGTGTTGAGTGCCCGCCCTCCCCCCCCCGCCTTCGGACCCTGTTTCCCGTTCCGCGTGCGTCCACCTTCCCGGCGGTCGTTCGCTTCCTTGCGCCGCGCCCCCTGCCCGACGGCGCGTGCTCCTGCCGCTGCTTGCCGCGTGGTCCTGGTGCTTCTTCATCCCGCCACAGCCGTCGACATGAACCGCTGTGCATCAGCTTCCAAGACCGGCTTCAAGAGGTCGCCGGGCGTCAAGAAGAACAGCGGCCACGGGCGGCGCGTGACGCGATCTGTCCGCGGCGTCATTGGTGGTGTGATGGCGGGCCTTCGTCTACGGAACGGCACCGTTGTCACGGGCCTTAGCCTCAGCTTAGGCCGTCCGACTGCCCCCCTGCCACGCCCGGCTGGGTCGCTGGCGGGCGGGCCGTCCTCACTCGTTGCCTCTGCCAGCGCCGCACACGTCGTCACCCCGGCAGTGTTCGCCCCCGGCGTCGTCTCCTTCGTTGCCACGACAATTGGTGTGACGCCCGTCGCGTGCGCACTGCCTGGAACACTAGAGACTTCCGCTCCGCTGTCGGGCGCGCCGCTGTCGGGCGCGCCGCTGTCGGGCGCGCCGCTGTCGGGGGCGCCGTTGTCGGGGGCGCCGTTGTCGGGCGCGCCCTCGTCGAGCGCGCCGTTGTCGGGCGCGTTGCCGTCCAGCGCGCCGCGGACGCCCGTCACTGGCGCAATGTCTGGAGCACTGGCGCCTGCCGCGCCGCTTTCGGGCGCGCCGCCGTCGGGCGCGCCGTTGTCAGGCGCGCCACTGTCGGGCGCGCCACTATCGGGCGTACCGTTTTCGGGTGCGCCGTTTTCAGGCGCGCCGCCGTCGGGCGTGCCGTTTTCGGGTGCGCCGTTTTCAGGCGCGCCGCCGTCGGGCGCGCCGCCAACGGGCGCGCCGCCGTCGGGCGCGCAGCCGTCTGGTGGTGCACCGGCTTGCTCTCTTGTGGCCGGCAAGGCCGGCATCGCGGTCGGTGGCGCGCCAGCTGGTGCTGCTGCTGGTACAGCCGAAGCCATCGCTGCCCCGGCGGTCGGCGCCGTGGTCGCCCCGGCCTGTGGCGTGGCGCCCCCCTCTGCGGATCTTTTCGTTGTCTATTCAGACGTGACCTGTCGCGTGTCGAGTAAGGCAATGGCGGAGGACGGTTTGGCCGTGCTGTGGGAGGATGTGGTGTTGGAGACATAGTGCCCCGTCGGCATGTTCGTGGAGGGGGAAGGGACGCGGCC
>ENA-ORXU01002875-ORXU01002875.1-marine-metagenome-genome-assembly--contig:-NODE-2875-length-11251-cov-3.914176_pt1 | contig 11251 bp, 10 predicted proteins | sample MGYA00237869_ERZ511484 | MGnify/ENA metagenome assembly ERZ511484 | reverse complement strand
TCCACAATACATGGGCTTTGGCCCGTCAAGGAGGCTACTTGTGGCCAATTGCCAATTGGGAGCAGAGATATGCTACACTGGTGCTTAAAGCAGTGCCCTTGCACTGGCAGTGCGTCAGACGCCTCGAGCCAAGCTGAGGTACCCACGGTTGTCTGTCGTGCAGGGCGAGCGCGTCGGGCGGGCGCGACAGCCTGCGAAAATGCGCGGTTAAAACGCACCGCTTCAAAAGCATGCCCCGTCGAGGTTCCCCCCCCTCTCCTCCTCTGGCGTCTCACCCAGGTGCTCCCCTTGCGCGCTTCCTCTCTCCGAGACGCACCGGGAGCCCGTCACCATCGCGCCAAACGACATCTCGGGTTGAAGCGCTACCGCCGGGCGTGGTGCTGCCCCGTTGGAAAGCGAGGCGGCGGCCTTCAAAGAGTGGCGCGTGGCCGAGGCGGCGCTCGGGTGGCGCTCGTGCGCCGCCGTGGAGCGGTCCACGGATTACCAGTGGCGGAGGCCGGACGTGGCTTCTGTGGCCCTCTTGCTACCGCATTGCACAATCAAATGGCCATCGTGAATCGCAACGTAGGAAACAAGTACAACCTGACATCACCATCAGGAACAAGTACGCAATATGCGAATCGACCTGCTCTGGCGTAAAGATACCACCAGCACGACAGCGCAAGGAAAACGGTAGCAAGACACACACTACTTCAAAGAATACCTCTGGGGTGGCGAGCTCTCGCGCTTGCGGCGATACCCGCTTGACGGCGCCCCTTCACCGATGGAAGCAGCCGCTGTCCCGCCTACCCTGACCAGAGCTAGACGTTTTCGATCCGGACGGCCGTCGTTGGCAGTACTCTCGCGCCCGCGCTTACCGACGGACAACATGGGAGCGACTGCGGCGCCCGCCGATGGGTCGAAATCAGCCGGGAACCCTGCACTCTCGGGGGAGAAAGCGAGGTCCAATAACTCAAGGGGCCACGCCATCGTCGTGCTCTTGAGTACGGTCAGCGCGTCCGTCGAGCTGTCACGCCCCATGGAGCGCATCAACGCGCCCGCGGTGTTGGGGGTACGTCCTTTTGCACGATCAGGCACCGCATGGGGCAGATGTCGACCCCTTGAACGTCGGTCTTTCCGTGCAGTGGACGCTGCCAGGCTGTGGCCGCGCGCGAAGTTCCCCGGATAAGCATTCGCGGCGGACGACGGGGTACGGCAAGTTCTTCGCGAAAGCTCGTCCTGCCGGGCGGACGAGGCAGCTCGGCTCCGACGGGGTCCTAGGCGTGAGGATGAATCCCTCAACGTCTTGGCGTCTTGACGGTCAGCAGACGCGGCGCGACTGCGCGCAGCAGCGGCGGCAGAGACAAAGCGAGCCGACCGCCTGGGTGTGCTCGAGCGGCGAGATGCAGCGTCCGCAGCTGCAGCAATGCGAAATGACCGCCGTAGTGCTCCGGAAGTGGAAGGGCATGAGCCCGCAGCACCCGCACCAGGGCTGGTAGCAGCCGGAGGATCAGAGACAAGTGCGGCGCTCGACGGCACGCTTTGGCGCCGGCGTGAAACTACAGCCCGCGACGCGCTCATCCAGCTGGTGCCCGTGACGAGAGTCGCATGGGAGGCGCTACTAGTGATCATAGCGGTGGTGGTGTCCGCAGCAGATGCCGTGTTGGGCGAGTCCGATAGGGCGTGTGCAGCACTGTGGGCGCGCACGTAAGCCGTATTCGGCATCCACAGCCGCGGCGGGCAGGTCACCGGATTGTGTGAGGAAAGGTGCGCACGATGGTTACCATTACTACTAGGCGTCGCGCTCACGTCGGCGGCTTGGGCTCCCAGATGAGGACACCACCACCGGAGGAGCAGCAGCTCTTTTGTCAATATGCGTTGAGACAAAAAACGGTGTTTAGCGCATCCGTGTAAAGCCGCCCAGTGAGTCCGCAAACCCCCGTGCGTCTCCTGGCCTGCGTCTGGCTCAGCGTGGCCAGCGCGTTGGAGCTGTCTCTGACGCGCCGGGTGGCCAAGACGAGAACATGTTGTCTCGCAGGCCTTCCCAGGCTCGCTTCTTAGTCCGCACGCGCCCCGTTGCCGGCAGACGAAGCAGAGCGATGCGACCCGTCGAACGTCGTTCATGCGACGCGGGGGAATGAAATTCGTACAGCAAAATTACGATGAAGACTTGAAATTCAATCGGAAGGGCGCCAAGAAAGAGCGTATTGCGCCTGCAGGGGGAGGACCGCCCCGTCAGACGCGGTCGTGTGCCTCTGTGCCCCGCTCGAGGCACTGAGGGCCGGTCCTGAGCTCGTTGCGCACGAGGAGGGAGGGAGCTGCCACTCGTCGGTGGTCACCTCGCACGTCACTGCTGCGGGGGACGTGACGGGCTCGAGGCCAGGCTGGTCGGCCCCACCGCCCGCAGACGTTGCGGAATCCTCGCCGTCCACTGTCACTGGCGCGTTGCTTGTCGCTGTCGCTGAGGCAAATTTCGCCGCCCACGCAAACGCGTCGTGAGCCGCAGCCACCGAGGCGGCGTCGGCCGACAACTACGCCTGGGTCGAAAGCGGCCACAGGCGCCGGTGCGTTTGCTCAACGGCTGGGACACGGAGGTCCGGGGACCCGCAGCCGACGTGGGAGCGGCAGCTGGGGCCACCGACGCGCTTTCGGCCGCCGCAGCCGACGGTGCGACCAACGGCCATGTCCACTGGCTCTTGTCGCGCTCCAATTTGGGGGAGGGAGCAGGGAGGAGCGACAGCCACTCGGGCGGTGCCCGCCGCCGCCGATACACTGTTGGACGTTGTCCCTGTGGCGTCGTCTGCCTTTGGATTCGACGGCGACGGGGGCCGAAGAGATTGGCGGGGTGGAGCCGGTCGCCGACGCTGACGCGTCTTCGGTGACCGCTACGGACCGCGACACCGATGGGCAAGGTAGTCGGTGCTTTCCCCCATCGGCTGGCGCGCGGCGGTCCGGGGACGTGCAACGGACGTGGAAGCGGTGGTCGCAGCCTCTGACGCGCTCTTGGTCGGTGCAGCTAACGGTGTAGCCACTAGCCACGTCGTCTCGCCCGGGTACCGCGCGCATTTGACGTCGGGCAGGGGGACGGGCGACCTTCACACCCCTGGTGACCGCCGCCGCCGCAGCCCTAGTCGGACACGGTCAACCAGCTGCCTTTGGCAGCTGGGCCTAACGGCGCAGTGGTTGAAGCGCCGGTGCTGGTCGTCGCCGGCTGTGGCACCCGGGAGGTGCGGTGTCCCACTTGCTGACACCTCGTTGGCGGCCATCGCCGACGGTGCGAGGAGCGACGATTTCCACTTTTGCTTGGTGGCGGTGACCTTTCCACTGGGGAGTACGGTCGGCACTCTGCCAAGCTGGCGGTGGCCGTCGACGCCGAGACGTTGTCGGCGGCCACAACGGACGCTTCATCGAGGGCCACTGCGGACACTCGTTGGCGGTGAACTCGGACACCTCGTCGGATGCCGACCACGTCGCGTGGTCGGCACCGACACAGACGTGTTTTCGGCCGCCGAAGCTCATGCTTGCTCGGATTCCCGCTCTGCCGGGCCGTTGCAGGCGGCTTTATCTCCAGTGTGCCCTTGCCGCTCTGTTTTGTGCTTCGGCGGAGGTGGGTAGCGGCCGTCGACCGGGCAATTAATGGAGGCGCGACGTGCTCCGTGCGTACGTCATGTCTGAGTTGTCGGCTTGGTCGTCGCACCCATCGCCCGCACCCTCGTCTGGCTCGTCTCCCAGACCGTCTTCGTCTTCAAGGGCAGCATGCGCGGCTGTTGGGGAATTGCCGTGCCCTTTTTGCACGACGACGCTGCCTTTTGAAGCCAACCTGGCGCGGCACGTCTCGCTCTTCCACTCTGGGCAGGTACCAATTGTCGCATCGGCTGCGCGGACGGGTCCGGAAGGCGACCGACCGGCTCCTCTCGCTATCGGCCGCGACGCGCATGTGCCTCGTCAGGGCATTGGCCGCGTGCCGCATGGCGCCGGTGCCAGCGTTGCTGATGCGCACGCTTCGGCAGTGTTGCTGTCCGCCCATCACGGCGGCGTCGTGGGAGATGATGCGTGTTCGCACCACAGTGACGACCACCACACAGGAGGCGAAACAAGTGACGATGCCGTAGTTGTGCGAGGCTCTGTGAGTGCCAGGCCATTGCGTCTTTCGCGCGTGCGACACGTCTTCCAGAGCACGACGGCGGCCCTGGTCTACCGCTTCTTCCTCGGTATGGGGGACATTACGCGAGCCCAGCCGCTGATACCATTGCACCGGCAAGGCCGCCCAACTGCGTTCGTGACGGAGGAGCTCAAGGCCATCCGCTTGTTTGCTCTGTCGACTGGCGGCAAGGGCATGTCCGAAAAGGCGCGCGTGGACTACAATAATTCGGTGGCGAGGGCTGAGGCGATGACGCCCTCAACTGCTGAAAAGGTCGTTGAGGAGGTGGAGCATGAGCTGGCGAACTCGTCGGGTGCGTCCAGCAGCAGCATCTGCAGCAATGGCAGCATCAAGACCGACGCGGCGGGTGGCTCGTGGACGTCCGCACAGCCAAGGTCAAAACGGCGAAGCCTGCGGAAACGCCTGCGCAAGGCTATTGCCAGCGCGAAGTGCAAGCTGCGTTCATCTCTTCCTTAAAGGTCTAGCAGGACAGGTGCTTGTCCGATTTGAAATGGCGAGTGACAAGTATTGTCAACGGGGTCGCGTTTGAGTTCTTCTTCCGTGACATCATGGACGTGGCGCATGACGCCTTTGGTAAGGTGCAGCAGGTGCAGCTCCGGGGGCAGCGACACACTGCCGCGGACGGCACCATCCTGAGGTCCAATTCCTTCGACAGTGACGTTTACCTGCTGCAAGAAGCCGACGTGCTCAAGATCCACGCCAACGCGGTGCACAACGGCAAGAGGATCGAGCCTTTTGCGATGGCGGTGCAGTTCTTCTCAGATGCGACGCTGCTTTCCTGGAACGGAAGTAAGTTTCTTTCTGCCTGTATTTGTGTGTCATGTGGGTGAGGTGGGTGGTGGTGCTTGGCGTTGGGCTTTTGTTGCGTGCCCGGCTCGCGTCCACAGTTCATGGCACTAACTTGGACATGTGAATTCTTGCTGCTGTCTTGGTTCTCGACAGGCAATTACGCCTACCCCATCCGCATCAGGTTCCCCAACATTATCACCGGAAAGGTGCAGTGGCTTACGATCGGGTACATCCCGATCATCAAGTCGGACAGCGAGGACGCCGCCAAGAAGGCTCGTGTGCGGGTGCTGAAGGACGCCGTATTCCAGCGGTGCCTGGCGGTTCTCATGCACCGCTTTGTACCCGCCAGCCAGTACGGCGAACTGATGACCATACCTGGCCACGAAGAGCCTGTTTTGGCAGTACTTCTTGTCGTTCTGTACGCCACGGGTCAGCCAGAAGAGCGCCGTGTCCTCGGATTCAAACTGAGTGGCTGCAAGCGGCCGTGCTCGCAATGTCAGGTTTTCAAGAATGAGGCCGCCTGCCGCGGCCCCAAGGCATGTGTGAGGGACGTGCTGCAGCACGTCGACTTGCAGCTGGACGATGCAGAAGCCCTAGAGGAGAATGTCGGTACGGCGAGTATGGCCCAGATCGAGGGCGACTCTTCTATATTGGCAATCGTCCCCGCACTCGCTGCGGTTCATGGCTTGGCCACTGGACCGCGCTGCCTCCACCAGATCTTTGGGTTCGACTTGTTACATGCAGGTTGGCAGCCTTCATTCCCCTTTCCAGCGTGTGCTATGTTCGTGCACTCGGAGTGGCGAGCCTGTTGCTTTGAGCAGACCTGCTCATGGATGTGATACTGACGCTCCCATGATGCTGTATTTTTCCGGACTGCTCCACTCGGTCGTCGCCTTGTGTCTCTCATCATATCTGTGCGTGGAAATACAGGTGATGAAGTTGGGCGTGCTGAGCGTTATCGCTCAAAAGATACTTGCCCTCCTCAAGGCTCTCCGCAAGGGAGGTCTCGCGCGGTATGAGTCTGTTGCCAAGACGATTGTGGCGATGAACGAGCGCATCCGAAACTTCGGGCGCCTGATTATGGCATCTCTCGTGTCACCTGGGTACGGGCTATCCTTTTTTTGCTGTTCTTTTTTTGCTCGTGTCTTGGTTCCTTCTTGGATCCTTCATCCTGAGCAAGTCTCATTCTGACGCTGTCTTTGATTTTTATGCGAACTGCTGCTTGGTGTGTGCTTATCTTGTGCAGATATCTTGTGCGCAAAAGCGTCATCCAGGCGGCTTTGAAGGGTCTACAATGGCGACATGGAGTGGTCGTGTGGGCCTTCATGGCTGCTGGCCTGCTTGGCCGTCGGTTACCCGGCTCCGTCCACCAGTGTTTTGTATCCCAACGGCGACGTCGGCGCCGAGACGCGAGATCTTCCCCTGGAAGGCGCAGCGCATCTACCAGCGGCGCGCAGCTCACTGCGGACGGCGACGGCAGTGGCGAGGAGGTTGAGACCAAAAGCGACGTTGACAGTGAGATGAGTCACGAGGACCGCGGCGGCCGTGCCTTAAGCGACGTGAGTACCGACGAAACCATGTCATGCGGGGAGGAGCGCGCAGAAGACGCCCCGGTGCAGCATGCTGCTGAGTCGTCCGAAGCGTACAAGGTGCTGTTGGGTGGACGCCCAACTCACGAGGCGGTGCTGCAGGTCATCTGCCTCACGGCGCAGCTGATGGGGAAGCTATGTGGCGACAACATGAGCGGCGATGGGCGCATGTCCGAGGGCGCTGAACTGGCGTTGCAGCGCGAGACATACGACCTCGTGTGCCACTACGTCGCCGTGCTGTTTGGACCCGTCAACACGACAAAGATGCATGCGCTCGCCTTCCACCTCATGGACGAGCTCCTCAACCGCGGCAACCTCATCGAGGACGACACAAGCGTGAAAGAGGCGCTCCACGGCCAGTTAAAGGCCATGTTTGAGATCACCAACAAGCATACTACATCTTTCGCTGTGCAGATGCTGCGCTGTGATCAGACTTTGGCTCACATTATCGCTGAGGATACCGACGGTAAGACGCGGGCGGCCTCTGTGTTGCCGTCCGCTTCCCGAGAGCCAGTCAGGGGCGCTGAAGTTGGTGATTCGTTCACCCAGAAGCGACACCATCCCGCGGCCCGGCATCTTCCAGACGAGAACGAGAATTCGTGCACCAGCGTCGACGAGGCCGCGGAGGACGCCGACAACCAGGCCGACAACGACGGTGAGCGCCCTGCGAAGCGATCGCGGACGGCCGCGAGTAGCGGGCGCCGGCATCGACGGAGGCGAGTACGCGTGCGTGGCCATCGTGTGGCGCTGGAGGACCTTCTGACCAGGGACGGTTGGCGGCTACAGGAGATAGCGGAGCTTCTCGGTGCCAGCAACCAGCAACACCAGATAGTTGCAAAATCGCTCAAGTTTGATGCCGTTCTTGGCTGGCGCACTGAGCGACTGGACCAGCACATCCGTGCCGCTCCCGACTTGTACGGCAAGCCGTGGTACGACCATATCGTCAACCGCGATGCTGCATGTCTTGGGCAGCCGCAGGTGGGGCTCGTTCGCCTCATCGTCCGCGCGGTCGGCAGCACCCGCCGGGACGCCATCATCGTGCAGCGGCTGCGGACCGCCGAGCCCCAAAATGGTTGCGTATTGAGTAGTTTTGGGTGCCGACGGTTAAAGTGGGCGGTCAACGACAAGACGGGCTTCCCGAGTCTGGCCATTGTCAACCTCATTGACGTGGAGCGCCTCGAGCACGTAGTGCCGGACTTTGAGGACTTGTGCGAGCGTCACGGCCTCCGGGGTACTCCGACCACTATCCCTGATACGCCACGGGAGCGCCTGTTGCAGCGCTACTTCTTCAACATCTTCTTTTCATGGACAAGCAATAGCATTGACGAAATGCCTGGATACGGGCTGTCTTCAATACATGAAGTGCTTCCTCTGCTTCTTTCTTGTAACCTGCAATCATTGTCGTCCTCGCTTATCTCTTCATGCCGTCCTAGCTGTACATTCGAACGACTGCCGTACGCGAGAACGGCGGCGGGACGACGGCGTCATCGGCGTCGTCGGGGTAATGCGTCCTGGAGACGGTGCAGCGCGGGCGGCACTATTTCTATGACCGCATCCCCGCCGCCGCCGCCCCGAGTGCCGCCGAATCCGTGGAGTCCACATGGTCCACCCCTGCCGGGGGCTGAGCGGTCCGCCCCCGCCAGGGGTTGAGCACCTCCGCCGCGCCGGCTGCAGTGGGCATCGCCGCCGCCACCCGCGCCCGGTCGAGGAGCTCTGTGGCGGCGCAAAGTTGTTTGCGCTGCCGCAGTCGCCGCCGCATCCTGAGTCGCCGCCGCCGACGCCTCGCCACGGCAGTTTGTGCCGCACGGCGGCGGCGACGAGGGCCGCGGCCGAGCAGCGGCGACTTTTTCAGGTGCGACAAGGGCTCCGCGACGACAGCGTCGTCGGCGGCGGTGCGCAACAGTTCCAAGCGGGGCGGACGTCGGGGTGGGAGGCGGTGGTGGACCGCAGGCGACGGTCGGCTTCGGAGGTGGCCGACACAGCAAGCACTCAGATGGCACCCAACACGTCCTGACGCTTAACAGCATCAATAGCTGACCAATCAGATCGCGTAGCACAACAAAGCGGACCGGGCATGGCTACTTATGTTGTCTGGAGACAACCCTCCTTTCCGGGCGCTTGAGGACCCCAAACAATCCGTTTGCTCGGGGCCGGGAACCCCGCTGCCTGGTGCTGTGGGCCACCTTCTCCCCAGGCCCTGTTTCGAGGGGTGACGACCCCCAGACGAAAGCGACTTTCGTTGGGTTGTCATTGATGTGACGAAAGACAAACGCTTTTGAATTGAACGACCGCGTTCCGCAACGATTACCTCCGTTCTGCTTTCGTTCGGTGGACCACTCTTTCTGACGATCGACCGCCGGCGTGACGGTGACAGAGCGGGGTGGGGCGCGCAACGCCGGGAATTCACCTCAAGCGTACCTTCGAGTGGGTGAAATCACCGGGTAGCGTACTTCCTTGTGTGCTGCGAAAGTCAAGCGTTCGGATATTTACCCGACAAAAGTACGCACGAATACGCTTAAGGAAAAGTACGCTCGAAGACCCCTGACCGAGTCCAATCCAGGGACGTCCAATCTCAATATCTTTTGTGAAGCGGGCTTGGCTTGGACGCGTGCACTTCCACTTTACAGAGCATGCAAGCGTCACGCGGCGAGATGATCTCCATAATTGGTAGCGACAGCACCCTCCCTTTCCAATGCTGCTGGGCCACCCCCCCCCCTGTCAGGGTGCGCTCGAGAGCCACACCCTGACGACGCTTGCGCCTGCCTGATCCGCGGCCCCCCTCCAACACACCCAAAAACGCCGACTGTCACGCGCGTGCCCCCCCACCGGCGCGCTTGGCCGCCACAGTAGCGCGTGCCGGCGGGCCGGTCGGCGGGGGGTCCGCCGCCCGGCCGTGGCGCGCTCGCCGTCTGTGGCGGCGGCGGCCACTGCCACTGCCTCCACCCGCGCGCGCGCGCGCGCGCCGGCCACGGTGGGAGGAGGAGGGGTGCGAGCGGACCCCAGCCAAAAGGGAGTTTTGTGCCCCGTGCCGACGTCACGCCAACCCCAGGTGGGTCCCGTTGTTGGTTGCGGCACCCGCCCGGCCGCCCCCTTGGCCACCAGCGGCTCCGCATGCGACGTCGACGTCGCGTCGGGGCGTGTGTCCCCTTGGGCGCCCGAAGTATCCAGTGGCCACGCTCTTCCTCCCACTTCCCGTCTCCGCCGGCGCTTCACGTGGCGGTACCACCGGGTGGCGACCGCCGCCGCAGCGTCTCACAGCGGCTGTCAAGCCGTGTCTCGCTCGCCACGCTCCACGCCGTCCCGCTCCCACTAGTGGGGTCGAACAGCGCGGTAGAGCCATCGCATACATCCCGGTTGCATCCCCTTGCTTTTCTCTCCGCTTCATCCCCCCGCCCCCCCTCCTTCCCCTCATGGTTAAGTGCATCTGCGTTGCGGCCGGCTGCCGCTGCCGGTCGCACGCCCTCCCGGTGCTGCCCACGTCGTCTGGGCGGCGCCCCCCCCCAGGGGCGGCCAACCCTTCCCACGTGTGCCCGAACGCGGCCTTTTTCCACGTCCCTGTCCCCGCTGCGGAGCGTGCGGCCTGGTGCGATGCGCTCAATGTGCCGCCGGCGCGGCGCGGCGTGCTCGACATCCGCGTGTGTGGGTGCCATTTTGGCGACTCGGCGTTGACAGTCAGCGGGCGGGGTGTGCCGCGCAAGCGGTTGGTGCGCGGCGCTCGCCCGCTGTTGGTGTTGCCGCCGGGGGAGAAGGCGGCGATGGTCGCCGCCGCCGCCGCGGAAAAGCGGGAAGTAGAGGAGAAGGTGGAGGCTGGGAGTGCAAGGGTTGTGCGGGGAGGCGGGGCCGAAGGCGACGAAAACGCGTGGGCGGGTAAGATCGAGGCGGCTGCAGGCGGAAGAGGCGCCGCTATTGGACCCGCGGATGGCGCAGCGGGGTACCCTCAGGGTGGAAAGGCGGATGCGGGAGTGGCCGCCGCCATGTCCGTCATGGGCGGGTCGGGTCAGGGGGGTGGGCCGTCGGCCCTTCCACCCCTGAGCCCGACCTCGTCGCTGGCCATAGGAACTGGCGGTGGAAGCGCTGGCGGCGGTGGCGGCGATCATGGCGGTGTTCGCGTTCTTTCCGGGACTTCCCGTGCTGCCCTTCCTGTCGGGCGCGGTGGGGCTGGGCGTTTGGGCGTGGATGGCGGCGCGATCAGAAGATGCGCCCGTCGAGGAGGATGCAATCGAGCCGCCCGTGAGCGAGAGTGCGCGGCTGGCGGACATGCTCGACATGGACGAGCTCAAGATTTCCATCTCCCGCGACCTGGTGGGGACGGTGATGGGCGAGGCATTCGGCTTCGACAAGCGCACGCAGAAGATCCGGCAATACATCGCTTCGGAATACGGGTTCATCCTGCCGCCGATCCGGCTGTCGGACGATCCGTCGCTTCCGGCGCAGACTTATGTCATCCGGCTGCATGATGCGGAGATGGCGACGCAGGCCCTGCAGGCGGACCGGCGGCTGGCGCTGATCGAGGCGGGCGAACACACCCACATCCGTGGGGAGGCCACGCAGGAGCCCGTCTTCGGCGCGCCCGCGCGTTGGGTCTCGCCCGAGGACGAGGCCGAGCTGATGGCGATGGGCGTGACCACGGTCGCGCCGACCGAGGTGCTGGCGACCCATGTGCTGGAGGTCATCCAGGACAATCTCGACGGTCTGCTGACGCGGCGGGCGCTGCGCGACACGCTGGACGCGC
>ENA-ORXU01002867-ORXU01002867.1-marine-metagenome-genome-assembly--contig:-NODE-2867-length-11261-cov-3.232564_pt1 | contig 11261 bp, 9 predicted proteins | sample MGYA00237869_ERZ511484 | MGnify/ENA metagenome assembly ERZ511484 | reverse complement strand
CATTGGCTCAAGCGCGTAGCGACGTACCGAGATGACCAGTTCGAGGCCGCGGTTTGGGAACGGCGAAACGACGCTTGACGGCGCAACAGCGCTGGTGAGTACCGTCAGTCGACTTTGAAGGCGACTTCAACTTGGACTTGCCACCGGTCGACGTCGCCGTCGTCATTGATGTTGGCGCGAATGTCTTTGACAGTCATCCAGGTCTGGCCGTGCACTTGATCGGCCGACGACGCGAGGGCCGTGAGCACGGCTGCTTCGATGCCGTCAGGTGACTCACCTACAAGAGTCGCCATCTTGAATGTTGTCTTTTCCATGATGATCTGCTTTCGTCGAGAACGGCGGTGCCGCAGGCGTGATGATGACCGTAGCTGCCGGTACCAGCTTGCTATCGAGTCGTATCGGTCATGTCATCGATGGCCTGGTGTAGCTGCGAGGTGATGATTGCGGCTGCGGTACTTCGAGAGCCGCAGTTCTCGTTGACGGCAGAACCGTCGATGCAATCGAAGCCTGCACCTGTGCTGGGATCCCACATCGGTCGCGAGGCAGCGTTGTCGCCGTTGAACCAAGCAGCGCAGCGTTCGATGGCGGTTAACCAGATTTTGTCGTAGGTGGCCTCGAATGCTTGGCGATAGGCGAGTGCCAGGTATGCAACCTCGGTTGGCTGCTGCAGCATCATCTTGCTGTCGGTGAGAGAAGTGAACCGGCTGGTGATTGCGTCCAGACCGTCGAGACCCGAAGAGATGAAGTCGAGTCGATCAAAGTTCGTTCCAGCGACAATTGCGGCACTGCAGAGTACGGCGTCGGCCGGGTCGTTGTCGAGCGATCGTGTTGTTGACGACGGACCGAGACGTGCGTCGAGTTGCGCTGAGAAGCGGCGCGCGGGAAGTAGCCAGCGAGGAGAGCGAACCGACAGCCGGGTTACCCGGCCGGCGCCGAGCGTGGCGAACGCGAGTGCCCGGGGGCTCGATGCTCCCTGAGTGCAACCACGGTCGTAGCCAACGAGAGCGGCACGTCGGAGCCGAGGGTCGGACGCATTGGTCGCAGCGGCGCTGAGCGCCCACAACGATTGGCCCCAGGTGTCGTCGACGTCGGGTGGTCCAATCCATTGCCCGTTGCGGTGGCGCTGGTTGCGCGATCGACCGAGGTGGTCTTGCGCGTCGAGAAGAAATTGCACGCTGACGCGCTCGAGCTGCCTGAGCGCAACGGAGCGAGGAGGCGCCTCGTTGCACAGTGCCACCACGACCAAATTGGCGGCGTCAACGCTGTAGCCGTGCTCGAATCGAGGCGTCCGGTACTGCGCATGCTCGAACGTTCCAACGTGGTCGCTCAACGCGAGAAGATGATTGAAGTTCGTCACGGCTGCTCGATCAGAGACCGACCGAAGCAATCGTTGAGGGTGAGCGAACAATGCAACGAGCGACGCGACATGGCAGTTCAGTACCCGAATCGCAGCACCCGATCCACGCCAGGAGCGTTCAGTTTCGGCCAGCGGTGACGCGTCCGCGACGGTGGTGGTGGAGCCGGACTGCGGCTGCGCTCAGCGCAGTTCGGCAAGAAGGTCATCAAGCGGCACCGTGGCGATCGAAGCGCCGAAGTCGGAGTACCCGTAGGGCAACACGAGGTGCCCGTTGTGGACGGTTGCGCCACAGGAGTACACGACGTTGGGTACGTACCCGTTTCGTTCGGTCTCGTCGGGTTCGAGGAGCGGTTGACGGAGATGGCCAACGACGACCGTCGGGTCGTTGAGATCGAGCAGGAGGGCTCCAATCGTATAGCGCCTCATCGCTCCAACCCCGTGAGTGATCACAAGCCATCCATGTTCGGTTTCAATCGGCGACCCGCAGTTACCGAGCTGCATTACCTCCCACGGCAGCGTCGGCTCTTGGATGACCTGGGAGCGGTTCCACTCGCGCAGTGTGTCTGATCGCATGACGAAGTTGTTGACGTTGTCGTGTCGTCCGAGCGCCATATAGCTCCCGTCGATTTTGCGTGGGAACAACGCAATTCCTTTGTTCTGGGCGGTTGTACCTTGCAGCGTTGAGATACGAAACCGGCGAAAATCCGATGTTTCGATGAGCTGCGGCAAGATGTTGGAGCCGTCGAACGCGGTGTACGTTCCGTAGTAGGTGGTCGATCCGTCGTCGTGGGTGAAGTGAACGAAGCGAGCATCTTCCATTCCCTCGGTTTCGGCCGGCCCGTTCGGGAACAGCACACGCTCGGTCAGGTCGATTCGGGCGTCGTAGTCGACTTCGTAGTTCGAGTCAGCGAGCCACACGACGTAGCGCACCCCTGGACTGCTTCGTTCGTCAGGATCGAGGGTTCTGATGACTGCGTCGAGGTCGCGCCGTTCGAAGTGTTCGTTGAGGTTGGCGACAAGGTGTAGGGCGTTCGCATCGATGCCCCCGTGTTCGGTGATCTGACGTTCGAAGTGGGAGCGGTCGTACCGGGCAGTGTGGCACCGTCCGGACCCTGCGAACTGTGACGGTTCGTCGACGGTGACATCCAAGTCGGGGCCAATGACGGCTGTTCGAAATGAAATCGACGATCGGTGTCCTTCACCGACTGATCGCAGGCTGATAACGACTCGAAGGGCGCCGTCGCCGAGGCCGCTCTGATCGGGAGCTGCGACGATCGAGGGGTTACCGAGCGCAGCAGCTTCGATGGCGTATTCGTTTGTCAGGTGCAGTGAGATGAGTCGCTGCCGATTGGACGTCAGGGTGTTGTCGTACCTGTGCTGAACGTGACCAAAGTGGGCAGTTAGCGCTGCGTCGAGGTCGCCGGGACGATGACGACTACCGAAGAGTGCAGCGACTTGTTCGAGTTGTTCGTCGACTTCGACGTCGCTGAGCGCGTTGAGGCGGTCGAGGACTGCACCGAGGCGTTCAGAGCCATCGAAGAGCAGGTCCGATCCCGGGACAAACGGCCGCAGCACCACCCGCGAGGCGTCGGGGACGAACTGAACGTTGCGATGACGACGAAGAGATATCACAGCGACCAAGCCTTCCACGTCGTCGCGGCGCTGGGGTGTACACGACGAGCGCGACCACCGTTCCCCTCAGCTCGCCAAAACGTTGCGGTACACCTCGACGTATCGAGCGACCATTTGGTCGACGGAGAAGCGACGCCGGGCTGCGTTGCCGATCTCTTGGCGATCAAGGTTGTCGCACCACTGAACGGCACGGGCCGCAGTGGCGGGCGAATCGACGATGAAGCCGTCGGTTCCGTGCCGGATTAGCTCGCGCATCGAACCACGGTCGTAGGCAATGACGGGGGTACCAACGCACAGCGCCTCAGCAACACTGAAACCGAACGGTTCATCGAACGCAATCGGATGCAGTAACGCAGCGGCGCCGGCGAGCGTGCTTTCGCGCTGGCTGGCGGGCACCGCACCGAGGAAGATCACGTCGGAGTCGTTGATGTGAGGTGCGACTTGTGCGTCGAAGTAGTCCTGATCGTGAACGATGCCCGCAATGTGCAGGGGACGGTTTGCTTGGCGAGCAATGTCGATGGCGTCGGCGGTCCCTTTGTCGGGATGTATTCGAGCGAAGTACATGAGGTGCTCACCACTGTCGTTGCGGTCTTCGACGCGTCGGGTGGCGATGCCATGGCCAATTGTGGCGGCGTAGTTCAGGCGAGGGTGCCGGTTTGAGTCGCTGATGGCGACGTATGCTCCGATGTCGTTGTATGCGGCGTACACGTCGACCACTGCGTCGGACGAGAAGCCGTGCACGGTCGTGACCACTGGTGTGTCGGCGAGGCGGCTGTACGTGAGCGGGAGAAAGTCGAACGAGTTGTGGATGACGTCGAAGTCGTGGGCGCGTTCGAACACTGACGAGATGTGCAGGCACTCGACCACCTTCGGCTCGACCGTGCCCTCTTCCCAACCATGACCGGTCACGCTGGAAAGGCGGGCGTTCGTGAGCGAGTTTCCTGTAGCGAAGAGGGTGACGTCGTGGCCAGCAGCGACTAGTCCTTCGGTGAGTAGCGACGCAAAGAGCTCCCATGGCCCGTACGCCACAGGGGGTGTGCGCCATGCGAGCGGTGCGATCACAGCGATTCTCAGTGGGGACACGAGCGCCATTCTCGCCGAACCGCACTCGCCAGGCGACCCCATTGCCACTCGACGAGGATCGCAACTGAGCCGTTAATTCGTGGACCCGTGGTGATTCAAGTCTGCGGGCGCGAACTGAATCGACGGAGCCCTCCGGGGGTAAACGACGGCATGAATCATCCAGCCGCTTCCCCGCTTGGTTCGTTCGGTCGTATCGGAATGCTGTCAACGGTGCCACCGACATCATGTGGCATTGCAACGTTCGCGACAGCGCTGGCTTGCGGTCTCGAACACCACGGTGCCGAAGTCTTGTATGTCGATGTCGGTGAATCCATGGCAGCTGGATCGAAAGCGACTGTTGCTCTCGGAACCGCTTCGCCGACCGACATCGCCGCGGTCGCCAACGAGCTGAACACGTGCTCAGCAACCGTTGTGCAACACGAGTATGGGATCTACCCCGGAGCCGACGGGTGCGGCGTCCTCGACATTGTCGAGCAACTGACCAACGAGGTCATCGTTGTTGCCCATACTGTGCTGTCCACACCCACGGCGAACCAGTATCACGTTCTGACCGAACTGTGTTCAATGGCAGACACCGTGGTGGTGATGACCGAGGTTGCACGCCAACGTCTCATCCACCACTACGACATCGACGTGCGCCGGATCACCGTCATCCCGCACGGCGCCGCCGTACCCACAGCGTCGTCGACACCCGTAACAGACTCGCCGCGAATACTGACGTGGGGTCTTCTCGGGCCCGGCAAGGGCATCGAATGGGCAATCGACGCGATGGGTGAGCTCCCCGCCGCAGCGTCACACGCCCACTACCTTGTCGCAGGCGCAACACACCCGAACGTGAAAGCCCGAGACGGCGAGGCGTACCGCGACTCACTCAAGGAACGCGCTCGACGTCGTGGAGTTGGCGATCGGGTGATTTTCGACGACGCCTACCGCAGCGTTTCGGACCTTTGCGACCTCATCGCCACTGCCCACCTTGTTGTGTTGCCGTACGATTCAGTGGACCAAGTCACCTCTGGAGTACTCGTCGATGCCGTCGCAGCCGGACGCCCCGTTGTCTCAACAGCATTCCCTCACGCAGAAGAACTTCTTGCAACTGGCGCCGGGATCGTGGTCCCGCAAAGTGACTCGTCTGCGCTCGCTGCTGCTCTTGCCACGGTCCTGACTGACACCACAAAGGCCTACGAGATGCGCCGAGAAGCGTGTCGCCTTGCTCCATCATTGTCGTGGCCGTCCGTCGCTGCCCGATACCTCGACTCGATCCGGCTGGCTCAACGCAACCTCACCACCGTCGCATGACGGTTCCGTTCGACCACCTACTGGCCCTGAGCGACGACGTCGGCACCTTCGAGCACGCCGAGTACCAGACTCGGCGAACCGAGCACGGCTACTGCGTCGATGACGTTGCACGGGTGTTGGTGGCCATCTACCAAAGCCCCGAGCCACGCACGCATGACTTGACGATGCTGGAGGAACGATCGCTGCGATTTGTGATCTCATCAATCGCCGACACTGGTCAGATCCGCAACCGGCGCCGATATCGCGGTGACTGGTGCAGCGAAGCGGGAACCGGCGACTGGTGGGGGCGCGCTCTGTGGGCGCTCGGTACAGCAGCACAGCACGCCACCACGCCTGCGCTTCGCCACTTCGCCCACGAAGCCTTCACGCTCGCCGCAACGCAAACCTCTACCTCGCCGCGTGCGCTCGCCTTTGCCACGATGGGTGCCGCCGAACTCTTTGTCGCCGACCCGCACCATCATGGCGGCCATGCAGTGGGCGAAGCGTTCGTCCGCTGGTACGTCTCCACCCTCGACCCCGACACATGGCCATGGCCCGAAGAACGCCTCGCCTACTCCAACGCCATCATCGGCAATGCGCTGATCGCCGCCGGCCACCACTCCGGCCAACTGATTGTCGTACACCACGGACTCGCGTTGCTGGACTGGCTCTTCGACATACAAACCATCGACGGGCACCTCAGCGTCATCCCGGTCGGTGGAGCGGGGCCCGGCGATCGACGACCTCGATTCGACCAGCAACCTGTCGAGGTTGCTCGCCTCGCCGACGCCTGCGTCCGCGCCTTTTCAGCAACGTTCGACCAGCGATGGCTCGAGCGGCTCGAACTGTGCGCCCGTTGGTTCGACGGGCACAACGACCTCGGCGAACCAATGTGGAACCCAAACTCAGGCGGCGGCTTCGACGGGCTCACACCGAACGGCCCAAACCTCAACCAGGGCGCCGAATCCACCCTCGCTGTCATCACAACACGCCTCCACCATGAACGACTTGCCGACCTGCGTACTTCTGACGAATCACCGAACTCCTCGAACGCTGCGAAACCTGACTGAACCCAACTGGCGAGGACCCAGCGGCCAAGCCATCGTGCCCGCTGCACGATTCGCTGCCGCAGGTGCGAAAGCTGCACGTCCGTCAGCGCTGCGTGAGGAGTGCAGCACCGGTTGGGCGCCATGTCGTTCAGCCGTGGTGGCAACCATCAAAGTGAGCAGAACGTGTCAACCTCGGCCGGAAGGCGGAGAACTGCATCGAAGAGAAGAGGAACCGGCGAACGAGTCGGACACGCTGGTCCGGTGAAGTTCGACCCGTACGAAGTCACTCTCCTCACCGTTGGAGCACTCGGTCTCATCGCTGCGGTCGTGCACCGCGAACTGCGGCGCTATCCGGTGTCGCTCGCCATCATCCTGACTGCTGCCGGCGTCGGTGTGTTTGCGCTCGTGCCGGCGTTGAAAATCCCTGACCTGCGCACGAACCTCGAACTCACGGAGAAGTTGACCGAGGCGGGCGTGTTGGTCTCGCTGATGGCAGCCGGTCTCGGTATAGACCGACCGCTGGGTTGGAAGTCATGGATGCCGACGTGGCGACTCCTTGCGATCACCATGCCGCTGTGCATCGCAGCAACGGCGATGCTCGGAGTAAGTGTGCTCGGAATGAGCGCAGCGTCGGCCATCCTGCTCGGTGCCGTTCTCGCACCCACCGACCCCGTCGTCGCCGACGAACTGACCGTCGACGGTCCCGCCGACGCCGACGACCTCGACAACGACGCCGACATCGTACGCTCGACCTTGACGAGCGAGGCCGGCCTCAACGATGCGCTCGCCTTCCCGTTCGTCTACCTCGCAATCGCCATCAACGACAACGGCACCACCGCAGCATCAGTAGGGGAGTGGTTTGCTCGAGACGTCGCACTGCGACTCGTCGTTGGAACGGTCGTCGGGGTTCTGGTCGGGCGGGGAATTGCGTGGTTGGCGTTCGCGCATCCTCGCGACGGGATCCGCCTGTCAAAAAGCGCCCAGGGTTTCGTTGCCGTCGCCGTCACACTCGTTGCATACGCCCTCGCCGAAGTCCTCTACGGCTACGGGTTCTTAGCGGTGTTCGTCGCTGCAGTTGCGTTTCGACGCGAGGAACGAGACCACGACTATCACCACGTGCTCCACGAGTTCACCCACCAACTCGAACGCATCGCAATCATCGGACTACTCGTCGTCCTCGGCGGCTCATTCCTCGGAGGTGTCCTGTCCGCCACCACGATCGCCACGATCGGTGTCGCAGCTGTTGCGGTTCTGGTGGTGCGACCACTCGCCGGCCAATTGGGTCTGTCAATGCTCGAGCTGAGCCCGGTCCACCGATGGACAATGTCCGTCTACGGGCTGAGGGGCATTGGCTCGATCTACTACCTCGCCTACGCACTGCGCCAAACCACCTTCGAGGACACCGGGCTGCTCTGGGCAACCGTGACGGCGACGATCATCGTGTCGCTCGTCGTACACGGAACCACCGCCACATTCACCCGTCGCCGTCTCGAGGCGGCGCCCTTCTAAGTGAACGGCGTTTGAATGGACGAACACTCGTACGGGTACTCGATCAGTATGACACCGCTCCTGCCCGTTCCAGCCGGACCGAACTCGACCGCCGCCCGCAGTGCGCTCCTGACCGGTACTACCGGCTCGTTGATCGAGTCGATCGATCCGTTCGATCGCGACACGCAACTGGCGTGGTTCATGCTGAACGAAGCGTCGTTCGGCGGGTGGGCCGATGTCGACGACGCAGCCGAATGGGACCCTGCCGTCGTTGCTCTACGACGACAGATCGAGGACTGGTTCGAGCGGACCATCGATGTCGACCGTGATGTGGTCGACGCCGTCGAACTCGTCAACGCCACCCTCTCCGCCGAGGGACCGTCGATGTCGAGGTTTCTCGCCGACTACGGCACCACTATCCAGGTCATTGAGTCGCTCATGCTGCGCTACCCGTATCAGTCCAAAGAGGCCGACCCGCACACCTTCGCGATTCCGAGACTCACTGGAACGGTGAAGCGGGCGTTGTGTGAGATTCAGGCCGGCGAATATGGAGTCGGCCATCGGTCGACTCATGCGGAACTGTTCATGGCTGCGCTCGATGCCTTGGACCGCGGCGCGAGCGATGCTGTGATTGGGTCACTCCCCGGCGTCGCATACGCGACGTCGAACCTCGTGTCGATGGGAGGCCTCAACCGTGCGCGGCGAGGCGTTGCCGTCGGGCAACTCGCTTTGTTCGAGATGGACTCGGTCGTCCCGAACGGAACCATGGTGTCCGCCTGCGACCGACTCGACCTACCGGCCGCAACGCGCCGCTTCTTCGACGTCCATGTCATGGCGGACGCCGAACACGAAGTGATCGCACAACAAGCGTTCCTGATCGACTACCCGTTGCGCGAACCCGACCAGATCCCCAACCTGTTGTTCGGGATCCGAGCGCAGCACGTCATCGACGTCGCTCTCGCCCTCCACGCCATTCAGGCGTGGAGCACCGGGCTCAGCGCCGTCGCCACCAGTAGCGACACCAAATCCAGCGTGGCGGCGTGAGCTCCTGCTCCATGAAGACCGACCTCGCTTTGGCAGGCTTCGCCGGCTTCCGTGCCGCCCGAGCGGTGGCGATCGACTCGATTACCGAACCCATCAGAACACGAGTCGATCATGCAGCATCCCAGCCAGGTCGGTTCCAGCCGGTTCAAGAGAAGCTCGCTGAGCTGATCAGTTGCCCACACTGCGTCGGATTTTGGCGCACCGCAACAGCCTGGGTGGCGCTGCGTTCAGACTCGGGACTGTTGAAGTTTGTCGTCGGGGCGTGGTCGGCGGCAGGCGTGCAATCGTTGCTGTCGTCGTTGCAGTTGTATCTCGAAGAAGAACCCGACCTCGACGACTGATCATCATCGCCGAGGCCGGGAACCCTCGTGTGGTGTTCAGCCGTCGATGGTGCGGTTCCAGGCTCGAATGCTGCGACACATTTCGATGAACCTGCCGGCACTTTTCGCATCGTTGGCAAGGTCGATGTAGCCGGCTGGATCGTCGTCTTGGTTGATCCCAGCCGCTTCGAACACCGGCGCTGCAGCAGCGGTGTAGGCAATGAACTTTCCGTGGGCGTGGGCATCGGAGACGAAGTCCTGAGCAGGCGGCATCGCCGCCAAAACGTCGGCGCAGTCTTCGGTGACGAGAACTGCAACGGCGTCGAACAGCACCGAGGGTCCGCCGTCGATTTTCTCGGCAATCTCGAGGTCGTTGCCCTTGCTGTCGGTGACACCCATGCGAGTTGTAGCAACGAGGTCGACGGTAATCGATTCCTTCTTGGCGGCCTTTCTGAGGGCGCCGAGGAGCTTGGCGTCGACACCATGAGAAACGAGGACGCCGAGGCGGCGCCCGCGGAAGTCCTCTGGCGGGTTCTTCAACATGCTGAGCGAGTCGGCAATGTCGAGGTCGATCGGATCAGATGCAGCCATGAGAGCTTCGGGTAGCTCCGCCATCCCGAGCCCGTCGACGACACTCTGCGCAAGCGTGTCGTCGACGTTGCGCAGACTGGCCACGACCTTCGTACGAATCGCGACGGTATCGACCTTGGACAACTCGAACACGATTGCGTCGCTGAGATGGGTCTGCTCGGTGCCGGTCTGGCTCCGGAAGAACTGGCGTGCCTGGCTGTAATGATCGGCGAACGATTCTGGACGGACCTTGCGCTTGTCGCCGGACTCGCTGGCAGGAAAGGCTTTGAAGCCCGAGTTCGGGTTCTCGCGTGGACCGCCCTGATCGCCCCAACCGTTTGGTTCGTAATTTGCACGCCGTGCTGGCGCCTGCATCGCCATGTGTCCGTCCTGCTGGAAATGGGCGACCGGGCAGCGCGGTGCGTTGACCGGGATGTGCGTGAAGTTCGGCGACCCAAGACGCTTGAGCTGTGTGTCGAGGTACGAGAAGTTGCGTCCTGCGAGGAGCGGGTCGTTGGTGAAGTCGATTCCGGGTACGACGTTCTGTGTGCAGAACGCGACCTGTTCGGTTTCGGCGAAGAAGTTGTCGACGTTCTCGTTGAGCACCATCTTGCCGATCGGTGCCACTGGGACCTGTTCTTCGGGGATGAGTTTGGTGGCGTCGAGGATGTCGAACTCGAAGCGGTCAGCGAAGTCGTCGTCGAACACTTGCACACCCAGTTCCCATTCCGGAAAGTCGCCGTCGTCGATTGCGTTGTAGAGGTCGCGTCGGTGGTAGTCGGGGTCGGCTCCGTTGATCTTGAGTGCCTCGTTCCAGACAACGGACTGCACGCCGAGCTTGGGCTTCCAGTGGAACTTGACGTACGACGACTCGCCTTCGGCGGTGACGAACCGGAACGTGTGGACACCGAAGCCCTCCATCATCCGGAACGATCGCGGGATCCCGCGATCGGACATGACCCACATGAGATGGTGCATTGCTTCGGGCATCAACGACACGAAGTCCCAGAAGTTGTCGTGTGCCGATTGTGCCTGGGGGAACCCGGTGTGTGGTTCGGGCTTCACCGAGTGGATGAGGTCGGGGAACTTGATGGCGTCCTGAATGAAGAACACGGGGATGTTGTTGCCGACAAGGTCCCAGTTGCCTGCGTCGGTGTAAAACTTGACGGCGAACCCGCGAGTGTCGCGAGCGAGGTCGGGCGATCCGGCGGATCCGGCGACGGTCGAGAACCGGGTGAACACTTCGGTGCGTTTTCCGCCTTCGCCGAAGAGATCCGCAGCGGTGAGGTCGGACTGGTTCTCGTAGTTTTCGAAGTAGCCGCGAGCGCCGTAACCGCGAGCATGGACGACACGCTCGGGAATTCGCTCGTGATCGAAGTGGAAGATCTTCTCGCGCAGCTGGAAGTCCTCCAACAACACGGGCCCGCGTTCGCCCACCTTCAG
>ENA-ORXU01002863-ORXU01002863.1-marine-metagenome-genome-assembly--contig:-NODE-2863-length-11272-cov-2.684145_pt1 | contig 11272 bp, 1 predicted proteins | sample MGYA00237869_ERZ511484 | MGnify/ENA metagenome assembly ERZ511484 | reverse complement strand
TAAATGATATAGATGGCTCCAATGCACCTACTCCAGTTAATAATATCTACACTTCCTCTGATGCTACTGGTTGTATTACTGTACAATTTACTTCAGATGCAACTGCGCAGGAAGGAGGATGGGTAGCTCTCGTGAGTGTAGCAGCTAGCAACTGTGCAGGCACTTTCGGTCCAGTATGCTACGACCAGTTAAACAATTTAGTTCCGATCGCAGTAGATATCTGTCCCGATCCGGGTCAGGCGATTCAAATCGATTTCACTGCTGGACAGGTAGAGAACAATTTCGATGAGCTACAGGTATTTTGTGGTCCAATGGGTTCAGGTGATATGGGAACTCAGATTTATAACGCTTATGGTACTGGAGGAGATTTAACAGGTTTATCTTTGAGTTGTCTAGCAGCAGATCAATGTATCAGTGTTTATGTTGCTTCTGATAATTCTGTTAATTGTGCTTCTAATACTTTTACACCTATTGAACTCACTAGTACTTGTATAGCGCCAGAATTTGATGATTTGGCGACTGCATGTTACGATGATGGTCAGGCAGGTACTGTACTGGCGGAATATTGTCCTGATCCTGATTCAACTACGATTACAGTGGAATTTCTTGCAGGTGAAATAGAGGTAAATTTTGATGATTTATCTATTTATTCTGGCCCAGCTGGATCTGGTGCTGGAGGTACATTACTAGCTAGTGATTTAGATGGTGACTTAACCGGATTGATTTTTCAATCAGTTAACCCTGGTGATTGTATTACTTTGGTAATTGATTCAGATGTATCTGTAAGTTGTGCTTCTGGTAGTCAAGACGCCATAGTAGTTGGCTCAACTAGCAGTGGTGCATTTGCGGCTGCGGCTTGTACATTTACGGCTATGCCACCACCTGATCAAAATCTGGCTTGTGGAACGATGGTTACCGCTGGTCCTACGACACAGGCAGAATTTCTTGCTCAGGGAGGAATGATTACTGCTTCAGCAGATTGTGGAACCTTACTGGTTGCTAGTGTAGATGGAGCAGTAACTGGCGATCAATGTTCTGGATCAACTTTCGATAGAGATATTACTTTAACGGATCCTAATGATGGAACAAATACGGTTACTGTCACGCAGACTATTTCGGTAGCTGCTCCTGCAGATCCGACAATTGCAGTAGCTCCAGTGATTTCAGGAAACTGTATTGCTGATGTAGCACCGACTATTGATGATGCTACTGTTACTACAGATTGTGGATTGGGTGGCGTAGTTACAATAGCTGCTCCTACTTTCACTGGTGATGGACCTGAATGTCCTGGATCAACGGCTACTTTTGTATTTACAGTAACTGACGATTGTGGCAATACTGCTACAGCATCTACTGTATTTACCAATAATACGCCAGCAGGAACAGGTGGACCAGTTATCACTGCCTTCCCTGTTACTGATACAGTTCAGTGTCGAGTAAATCTTATTCCAAATACAGCAGCAGTAATGGCTACCACCCCTTGCGGTGGCCCAGTAGATGTTACGGTCAGCGAGCCTATGCTAATTAGCGGAACAGATGATTGTGACGGTGCTCGTTATAGTGTTACTTATACAGTATCAGATGACTGTGGACGATCTGTATCCAGAGATCAGGTTTGTGTTTTGGCTAGCGAAGCCCCCGAGTTTGTAATTCCATCAGTACCTTGTATTATCGAGTGTCCAGATGATGTTGCTGAGATTCAGAGTAAGTTTGAAGATTATGCAGCATTGGCTACTGTGACTACGGCTTGTATAGGTCAAGAGGTAAGTATTACCAATGACTTTAGTCCTGATAATTTTATCGAATTAAATTGTAATGAAAATACTAGTTTTGCTATACATGGTACACAACGCTATCAGATTGTAAGGTTTACTGCATCGACCTGCAATGGCGATGTGACCTCTACGGCGGTAGTAGCAGTTGTGGATAATACACCACCTGTGTTACAGGGAACACCTACCACGATTGGTGTTGCAGAATGTGATGATAATTTACAAGCGCAGTTTGAAGGCTTTATACAAGCGCAGTTTGATGCGTTGGATGCCATGGATGAATGCTCTGGAACTAGCGACTTGATTTTTTCATCTAGTCCAGCTACACCAAATCTAGCATGTAATGCAGACGGAGATGCTTTTACTGAAATTATATTGACCGTAGCAGATGGTTGTGGAAACGCAGTTTCCGTTCCTACTACCTTCCTGGTAAGAAATAATGTGCCACCTGCATTGAGTGGCTTACAAAATAGAGTAGTACAATGTGATGATCCGATCCCTGCATTTAGTACACCCGTTGTATCGAATGCCTGTGGCACTACAAATGTCACTTTTGTTGATTCACAAATACCTGGTAGCTGTCCACAATCTATGACGATGATTCGAACCTTTACGGTTACGGACGAATGTGGAACTTCCAGTACTGCAGAGCAGCGTATTATTGTAGTAGATACAGAAAGTCCAGTTGCGAGCAATGTGCCAGCAGCGGTGACGATCAACTGTGATGATCCACTACCTACTAATTTACCCACCTTTACAGACAACTGTGATAATAATGTAACCATCACTACCTCGATGATGACGGGTAGCGGATTTACAGGAACGTTAAGTGCAGATCAGGAAGTACCACCGAGTGGATCATCCGCTTCTGGAAGTGTATCTGGAGGCTATGATGCTGCGAGTGGAATGACCTTTTTTAATATCCAGTTTAGCGGATTTAATTCCGGAGTTACAGCTGCTCATTTGCACCTTGGTGCAGCAGGCACCAATGGCCCGGTAATCGTTGACTTATTCCCCTTGGGATTCCCACCATTAGTATTACAGGGATCAGTGAATATCTCAACTACGCTGACTGCTACTCAGATACAGGCATTGGAAGATGGATTGATATATGTGAACCTACATACCACACCACTACCTGCTGGAGCGATCCGGGCACAGTTGTCAACAACAGCCACTTGTACTCAGGCAGTCAAGCGAACCTTTACCGGAACGGATGATTGTGGAAATGTAGGAACAGCGAGTCAGATTATCAATCTGATTGATGGAGCTGCACCTGTTGCACCAGCAGCACCAGCCAATGTGACTGTAGCTTGTGCAGATGATATTCCCGCCCCGGTAGATTTGACTGCTACAGATAATTGTGCAGGAAATATAACGGTAAGTCCTACAGCAGTGATTACACCTGGCGGATGCGATAATCAGCTGGTAATGGTACGAACGTGGACCTTTGAAGATTTATGTGGTAACAGCAGCAGTGTTAGCCAGACCATTACGGTGAATGACAATATCGTACCTGTTGCACCATCAGCACCAGCAAATGTGACTGTATCTTGTGCAGATGATATTCCAGCCCCGGTAGATTTGACAGCCACAGATAATTGTGTAGGAAACATAACAGTGAGTCCTATGGCAATGATTACACCTGGAGCATGTGAAAATGATTTGGTAATGGTACGAACGTGGACTTTTGATGATGGATGTGGAAATATCAGCAGTGTCAGCCAGACTATCACGGTGAATGATGATGTAGCGCCAGTATTTACTTTTGTACCTGCAGGTACCTCAGATGAATGCATGGGTAATCCAATCGCCTTTGATGATGCACAAGCAGAAGACAATTGTGGTGGAGTAGTAACGATTACATTTGTAGATGATAGCGATCCAGCAGGCGTATGCGGCATGTCCGTTACCCGAACCTGGACAGCAACAGATGTATGTGGAAACACCGCAACTGCTTCATCGACCATGTCTAATGGAGACAGTCAGCCTCCAACAGTAGTTGATGCTCCTTCGGATGATATTATTGATTGCGATGAAACACCAGTATTTGGTACGCCAATATTTGAAGACAATTGTGATGATGACTTAACCATAGTAATGATGGATGAAACCACTCCTGGAGAATGTGATGGAGAATCTATTGTTAAACGAACCTGGACAGCTACGGATGACTGTGATAACAGCGTGATAGTTAGTCAGAGTATTGTACTGGTAGATAATGAAGGTCCTGTGTTTGTTTCTGTTCCTGGAGGAGAAATAGATTGTAACAATGGCGGCTTTGATGATCCTGTAGTAACAGATAATTGCAGCAGCTTTGTAATCACGTTTGTAGATGATACCAATGGAATGGGATGTGCTGGCTCAGTAGTAAGAACCTACACGGCCACAGATGATTGTGGCAATGTAACTACGGCTACAGCTACCTTTACCATCAATGATGACGAACCACCAGTATTTACCAATGTACCTGGCACACCAGATGTAGATTGTGATGAAGTGCCTGACTTTATAGTACCAACAGCAGAAGACAATTGTGGCAATGTAGATATAACATTTGTACAAACGGAATCTGGTGATCTATGTGATCAGGGATTTGCGCGCAAGCGTGTATGGACTGCTACAGATGATTGTGGCAATACCGCAACGGTAGAAACAGTGATCTGGATCAACAAGGATACAGACGCACCGGTATTTACTTTTGTACCGGAAGGCGACCTGATTACATGTGATGAATTTCCTCCAACGTTTGGTGAAGTAGAAGTGGAAGATGGCTGTAGCAATGTAACATTGACCTTTATCACCGAATTTATAGATGGAGATGAAGACAGTTGTGCCGAGGGAGATAATTTTGACTACCGTCGAGTATGGACAGCTACAGATGAATGTGGAAACGAATCGACAGCGAAGCAAACCTTCTGGGTGAAGCCGAACGGAGCAGCGAGTGCAACGATTAGCGGAGCTTTGATGGATGAAGAACACGAGATGGTAGACAATGTGATGATGACGCTGGAGAATCCAGGAGCTGGATCAGTTAGTCAGTTATCAGAAGATGGCAACTTTAATTTTGATGTAATTCTGGATCAAAACTACGAGTTGACACCGGAGCGTAACGACGATCCATTGAACGGAGTAACGACATACGATTTGATTCTATTAGGATCACATTTGTTGGAAGTAGAAATGCTGGATAGTCCATACAAGCTGATTGCAGCGGATGTGAACAACAGTGGTACGATTACTTCACTGGATATGATCATTTTACGAAGAATGATTCTGTTAATAGATGATCAATTTGCGAACAATACGAGCTGGAGATTTGTAGAGCGGGAGTATATATTTGCTGATCCTACGAATCCATTTGCGAGTACGTTCCCCGAGATGTCTAGTTTTAATGGAATCACGCAGAGTCAGATAGCAGACTTTATGGCCATTAAGGTAGGAGATCTGAATGCGAGTTCAGTACCAAATGTACTAGCAGCAGGAGATACGAGAAGCGCAGACGGAGCGTTGGTATTCGGAATAGAAGAGCAGCAGTTAGCGGCTGGTCAGACGTACGAGATTGCATTTAAAGCGAAAGACTTTACCGAGATTAAAGGATATCAGTATACACTGAATCTATCCTCGGGACTGACTTTTAGCGATATCAAAGCAGGAGCGTTACGCGAGATGAGCAGTGGTAATTTTGGTCTAACCAGAATGGAAGAGGGTATTGTCACCACGAGTTGGAATAGCCGTGATGCACTGACAGTGGCAGATGATGAAGTACTATTCAGCATTATTGTAACGGCTACCGAAGCGGTACAATTGAGCGAAGCCCTACGGGTAAGTTCAGATTATACGCCAGCGGAAGGATACAGCCAGAACAGCGATAAGCTGGATATTGCGCTTGAGTTTGGAAAAGATGGAATTACAGTAGCAGATCAGTTTGCCTTGTTCCAGAATCGTCCGAATCCATTTGCAGGCCAGACGATGATCAGCTTTACGTTGCCACAGGCAGAAACGGCTCGTTTGACTATCTACGATGTATCCGGTCGGGTACTGAAAGTGGTAGAGCGAGATTATGCTGCTGGTTACAACGAAGAGCAGATAGAGCGTAGCGAGCTAAGTGGTGCAGGATTACTGTACTATCAGTTGGAAACAGCTAGTGAAATTGCTACTCGCAAAATGATTTTAATCCAGCATTAAAAAATAGAGTTTATGTCTGGAGATTTTGTAAAGGAAGCAAATAGAGATTTTTGGATTAACCGAGAAACGCACGGAACCTAATAGCCTTAGCTATTAAGGTGAGTACATGACGACAGTTTATCTGAAAAGATCATTTGGGCTCCATACAAAATTTCTAGTCATAAACTCTAATAAATAAGAATTTTTGATATTTGGCTATCCTGTGAAATACGGGATAGCCAATTTTTTTTGAAGATGTTTATAAAAAGTTGACTTTTTACAATTTTCTACGTCTAATAATTACCTATACAAAGTAGAATTAAAAATATATTGATTTAATTCATATTTTTTTCTATCTTTGTAAACCAATCACATCTCACCTATCTGTATAACAACATAGTCATCCCCTAAACTGGACTATTATCCCATTTAACATTTCTTGAAGCTTTACTAATCAGTAAATCAGGACTTTCTCCTATTTTGAAGATAATTCTAAGCGATTACTGTAATAAGTGAATTTTACAAAATACAAATCTTACAACTATTATGTTAAAATTTTACAATTTTTATCTAGAAAAACCTACTAGCCGTATACTTTGGGTGGTATTATTCCTCTTTCCAGCGCTGATACATGCTCAAGTAGGTCCATCGATAAGCTGTGCACCGGGATTTCCGATAACCTGTGAAACGGATATTATAATTGACGTAAATAGACCTTTTGTAAGTTCTGATTGCGCTATTGGACCGAATGCAGTCACTGCAAGTATTCCTGTAGTCACAGGCCCGCGAGGTTGCACAGGTGCCACTTATACTGTAACTTATACTGTAGTGGATGAATGTGGACTTTCAGCTTCTTGTGATGAAGTATTCACTATAGCAAACCAGGTAGGTCCATCTATTATTAACTGTCCTGCTAACCAGACAGTAAGTTGCAGTTATAATGTTTTTCCTCAACCTTATTTGGTTCAAGTAGAAAGTCCCTGTGGTTTGGCTGGAGAGATAGAGGTTCAAGGGCCACAAATTTTTGGTCCAGCAGAATGTAGTAATACACAATATGTGTATACATATATTGCAAGGGATCAATGTGGTAGAAGTGCACAATGTCAACAGATTTTTACACTAGCTAATGAAGGACCAGAATTTGTTTGTCCTCCAAGTGTATGTATACTGGATTGCCCTGCTGATGGAGAACAAATAGCTGCGAAGTTTGATCAATTTGCTACTCAGGCAACCATCATCAATCCATGTGGTAATGTATCAAACGTATCTAATAACTTTGATCCTAGCCGTTTTATAAATGCAAACTGTGGCAATGGCCCAATCGATGTTGACAATGCAGTTCAATATCAAATAGTCACTTTTACTGCCAGTGATGACTGCTTTGGCTTTGACAATTGTACCGCATTGGTAGTGGTAGTAGATAATGAACCACCCGTTGTTACCGGTTCTCCTCAATTAGGTATTCGAGAATGTAATGACCTTACCCAATCTCAATACGAGGCATGGATACAGCAGAATATAAATAATATGTCGGCAGAAGATGCCTGTAGCAATGTCACTTGGTCTACTACACCAGATGTTCCCGTAGAAATTTGTGGAGCCAACGGATATGCGATAACTGAAGTATTTTTTACCGCAACTGATGACTGTGGAAATAGTACTACCCTTGAAGCACATTTTAAATTAAAAAATAATTTTCCACCTGAATTTGTGAACCCTATTGCAAATATCAACATTGAATGTGGTGAAGCAGCTAACTTTATAGAACCAGACATCCAAAACGAATGTGGTGTAACAGTCATTACCTTTGTCGATTCAGAAGAACCTGGAAACTGTGCTGGACCAACCTTGGTGAGAACTTATACCGTTACAGATGGCTGTGGAAATGCTTCCACCGTTTCTCAAACTATAACTGTTTCAGATAATGAAGGTCCTGTCTTTACCAATGTTCCTCCTACGGCTACATTCGGATGTGGAGAAACACCTGTATTTACAGCACCTGTTGCAGTGGATGACTGTGGAGGACCTGTTACCCTTACTTTTGATGAAAATACTCAAACAGGAGACTGTGTGAATGGTAGTCAAATTGATCGAATTTGGACGGCAACAGATGCCTGTGGTAATCAATCTACTATTACTACTTCTATAATACTATCAGGAGACGATACGCCACCGGTATTTACATTTGTCCCTGAGACACCGGATGTAGGCTGTGATTTTCCTGATTTTATAGAACCTGTCGCAGAAGATGATTGTGGTGGTGTTACCCTAACCTTTTTTGAATACCAAACACCCGGTACGATATGCGATGAAGGTTATGCCTTAAAGCGAGACTGGACTGCAACCGATGATTGTGGAAACACAAGCTCCGTGACAACAGTGATCTGGGTCAACGCAGATGTGGATCCTCCGGTATTCACATTTGTCCCTGAGACACCTGATGTAGGCTGTGGAAATATTCCTGATTTCATTGAGCCGATTGCAGAAGATGATTGTGGAAGTGTTACTCTGACATTTTTTGAATATCAAACGCCTGGTACGATATGCGATGAAGGATACTCTTTAAAGCGAGATTGGACAGCAACTGATGACTGTGGAAATGCCAGCACAGTAACTACGGCCATCTGGGTCAATATAGATGTAGATGCACCCGTATTTACCTTTGTGCCTGAAACACCTGATGTTGATTGTGATGAAGTTCCTGATTTTGTGGAGCCGATTGCAGAAGATGATTGTGGAAATGTTACCCTGACTTTTATAGAATATCAGTCACCTGCTAATGGCGTTCTTTGTGAAGATGGAATCGCATTGAAGCGAGACTGGACCGCGACTGATGATTGTGGTAATGCAAGTACTGTCACAACCGTAATTTGGATCAATGCTGCTAATGCGACAACGGCTACTGTTGCCGGATTGATTACCAATGAAGCTACAGAAACTATGGATCAGGTATCCGTAACTGCAGCAGGTAGTGGGGGAGCGATGATGGGAAATATGACTACTGATGTAGCAGGTGAATTTAATTTTGATTTGACACAAGGTGGCAATTATACCATTACACCTCAACGTAACGATGATGTTTTAAATGGTATTTCAACTTTTGATTTAATCCTAATGGGTCAGCACTTACTAGGTATTGAACTATTGGATTCTCCTTATAAAATGATTGCTGCTGATGTAAATAATTCAGGGTCTATTTCTTCACTTGATTTGATTGCACTACGCAGAATGGTCTTACATCTTGATAATCAATTTCAGAATAATACCTCCTGGCGATTTATAGAGGCAGACTATGTTTTTCCTCAAGCGACTAATCCTTTTTCAAATACTTTTCCAGAACTTATCTCCATCAATGGATTGAGCAATGGTTATCAGGCTGATTTTATTGGAATCAAGATTGGAGATTTAAATGGTACGGCAGTCCCTAATGAATTATTAAGTGGTGATACCCGTACTGGACGAGAATTACATCATCTTATTATAGAAGATGCGCGAGTAGAAGAGGCAACTACAAAAACAATTGAGGTAAAAGCAAAAGATTTTATCGCTATGCTGGGTTATCAAATGACGATCAATATAGATCCTGCTAAAGCAGAAATTTTGGAAATCATTCCAGGTGCATTACGTGGCTTGTCAGAAGAAAACTTTGGTTATCATGGTAATGAAGGAAATACAATTACTACCAGTTGGCATACTACACAACCTTTGAATTTGATAGATGAAACGGTTTTATTCAGTTTGGTGTTAAAAGCAAAAACAGCTCTACAATTAAGCGAGACGCTACAGGTAAGTTCTGACATTACTGATGCAGAAGCATATAGTAACCTGAATGGTATTATGAATATAAACCTGATTTTTGATAATCAGAAAGGATTTAACAAGGATCATTTTGCACTATACCAAAACCATCCTAATCCATTTGAGCAGGAAACCAGAATTGGATTTTATCTCGATAATGATAATGAGGCTACTCTGACAATTTATAGTGTTGATGGCAAGAAGTTATTTGAGCAATCCGATATCTATCAGGCAGGTTATCACGAACTGAAAATTGGTGCAGATCAATTAGGAGAAGCAGGTATGCTATATTACCAACTTGAAGTACCTAATCGACGACCACAAACCAAAAAGATGGTTTGGATGAAGTAATAAATTTTTATCCTAAGAGAAAGCAAAATGTAATAAATGATACCTCTGGTGATTTTTCGCCAGAGGTTTTTTTTATATTATTTTTTTATTTCAATTAAAAAATACCCAAAAATAATTGCGAAATTTAAAACCTTTGTCATATATTTGTACCAATAGATATTTTGAACATAAAAAACCAAGTGAAAGAACACCAAATGTAAACCATTAATCTCTTCTGATTGAATAGATCTACCATGATCTGGTTTTTGTTTCCCTTCTTTCCTTTTCTTATCCCGTGAAATTTCTGTGAGTAATGTACATTACTCTACCTTCTTTCAATTTCCCAATTACTGAAAATAGACCTCAAGTAGTACTACCTGCTTTATGGTTTTGTATTTATTAAAATAATAACTCCAGAAAACTTCTTACCGAAGTTATTCTATAATAAAGGCGTCAATACTTTAATAAAACAGTATTGATTAAATTAACAAAAACTAATTGTTAGTCATGTCACTGGCTGACCATTAATTCCTATGCCTATTCCCAAAAACCTCGTAACATGGTTTTTTAATTATTCTTTTAATATTATTTAATAACTCTAAAATCTTAAATTATGAAAAAAACGACTTTACGTTTTAATTTCATGCAAAGGTCTACCATAAGGTACTTTTGTTCATTCCTATTTATAATAGGGATGGTGCTGTCGGCAAATCAAACTGCAGACGCACAGTGCACCATCATGGTGATGAGTACGCCGGAGTCTGCTCCCGGAGCTAATGATGGTACCATTATCGGTACCGCTACTGGAAGTTCAGTACCGCTTGTCCAAACTACATTAACTGTTACAGGACCCAGTGGAGTCATTCTTTTGGTAGGCATAGGAGGTGCCAATGTTGTAATATTTCCTCCTTCTATCACTCCCCAAACTGTTCCAATTAATTTAACAGGACTAGCGCCGGGAAGTTACCAAATTGAATTATCCGGACCACCAATTGTAGGTTGTAATGAAACAACAACGATCACAATTGCTGCCGGTGCATGTGATTTGGCTTTTAGCTCTCTGGATGTAACAAATGAGACGGTTGTAGGAGGAATGGATGGAACAATTACGGCTCCGGCCACTACTGCTTCAGGATCTATTACTTACGACTTAGATGGAGGTCCCACTACTAATGCTGATGGAACATTTACTGGATTAGCACCAG
>ENA-ORXU01002862-ORXU01002862.1-marine-metagenome-genome-assembly--contig:-NODE-2862-length-11272-cov-2.959357_pt1 | contig 11272 bp, 8 predicted proteins | sample MGYA00237869_ERZ511484 | MGnify/ENA metagenome assembly ERZ511484 | reverse complement strand
TGGAGGGATTCGAACCCCCGACCTATAGAACCGGAATCTATATGCGAAACTATTTTTCATACATTTCAACGTAATTATAGAGCCTTGGCTTTCTACATCTCAGGCTAGAAAGTATATTAGCTATAAATGTGGTCGCAGATTGGTCGCGGATTTTAAAGTCCGACCAAACAACACTTAGGTATTTCTACAGCCCTACTATATAAGTCTTACAGACAATTTAAATAATTCATTTCTTACACTCCATTTTAAATACTTCTTTGGAGTGTTTTATATTTATCTTTGATTTACTTAGTTACTGCGTAGAAATACGGATATAGTCATTTAGTAAGGTAAATCAGGGAAACCTATGTATATCAACAGTTCAGTTAATTCAAGCGGTCAAATGAACAAGACAGGGAAGGTAGGCAAAATAACAATTGCCATAGATAGAAAAAACTATAGATTAAGATTTACTCATCTCAAGAAAAGACATTCATTAACTGTAGGCGAAGTTAGTGAAGAAGGATTTAAGCTAGCTACAGCCAAGGCTCAAGAAATTAATAGTGATATCTTGATGAAACGCTTCGATCCTTCTTTAGCTAAGTATTCTCCTGAAAGAGCCAATGCGTTAGAAATATTAGAAGCAAAGCCTAATCTGAACATAGTATGGGATAACTATAAAAAGCTCAAAGAAAATGTAGTAATGCCCTCTACCAAAAAACAATGTTGGGCTACAACAGAACGCTGCATGAAATCTGTTAATCCCAAATTACTTGAAGTAGATAAAGCTCCTCAATTCATAGCTGCGTTGCTAGAAAATTACTCAGCAGGAACATTAAGACCTGTAATGGGAGATATTAATGCAGCATTAATTTAGCAGTCAATATGAAGCTAATAGATGACAATCCGTATCAATCCATCAAGCTACCTAAAAGGATTAAGAAGCCAATTGAGTGTTACGAGGATAATGAAATCAAAGCAATCTTTGAAGCCTTCTATGAGGACATCTACTGTAGTAAATTCAGTAAGGTTAAACATAGCCATTACTATTACTATGTCTCTACTCTTGGTTTAACCTTTGCCAGACCAGAGGAAATTATAGCCCTTACTTGGAACGATCTTAAAACCAAAGCAGATAAAACATATCTCAGAATATCTAAAGTTTATAGCAAAGGATTTATCCAAACTTCTAAGACTAAAGAGATCAGGTTGTTTAAATGTAATAACCAATTAACTGAGTTATTACAGCAAGCCCCTCGAATAGATAATGAACACAATCTAATGTTTCCATCTATTCAAGGGGGTTATATTAATCACGGAAATTGGAGTAAAAGATATTGGCGACCAATAATTAACGGCTTAGTTAGTGATGGTAAAGTTCATAAGTACCTCAAGCCTTATGTATTACGCCACTCTGGTATTACTAGAGCTATCAGATTAGGATTTGATATCGCCACTATTGCAGCATTAGCTGGTAACAGTACTGAGATGATTGCTAAACATTATCTTGCTGCCCATAATGAGATAGAACTTCCAGAGCTTTAATCCTTAAACACCCAAATCTTTTTTAAGACTAGAAAAAGTCGGTGAAACCGCCCAATAACGATTAGCTATATTTAGCTCCTTTGCTCAAATTACTAACTGGGTGAGCTATCTGGATATTACTTATCGAATCTTCTCCTCCAACTGCTATCGGTATTACATGGTCGGCATGTACCTCATCGCCAATAAATAACGGTGCGCCAGAGATAGGGTCTAGGTTTTTTTGCTCGGCGATCGCTTCGTTTTTCTGCTTTTGAGTTAGCCTCAATCGACGCTCTTGCTGCTGGTATTTGCCATGAAAGTCGCAAACTAACTGTTTAAAGTTACCAATCACCTTTTCGGGCGTAGTATCTAATGAATTATCCAAATTCGATTGTTTAAAAGCATTAAAGATCGACTTAATTTCTTGCTTAATCTCAATTCTGTAGCGAGCTACCATCTTCTCGTTAATTGGAGCCAGGGCGCACCATAGAACGTAGAAGTCTTGTTTGGCTCTTTTATGCATCTTCAAATTGCGTTGAGCTTTGAAAATACCAGTCAGCTCCGAGCGGAAATACCGCCGTCTCTCTTCATCATTTTCAATATTGCGATCGAGTAGAACTAGTTCTAGCTTACGGATAAAACTTTCAACGCTTTTGATCCCCCGAACAAATTTGGCTTTGCCATTTACCTCTTGAGATGCCAACTTCAAAAGCTGAGTGATTTCTTTGAAGATGCGGATGCGAACGTTAATACGATCTTGCTGCTGACAAATATAAAGGTGTTTCCAGATATCCTTACTCAAAGCCTGTTTGTATTCCAAATACACTAAAGAGGTGTATAGCTCTTCGTTTTCCATTCTGCTACCGTCACTATTGGTAAATGCTCGAATGAAAAACCAATCTCTGTGTCTGGCGAAATTCTGTTTAATCTTGTCGATTAAATCTCTGTCTGCCCAGGAATTCCACATCTCAAAAGAGTTCTCTTTAATGGGATATGGCTTATCGTTCATCCGTACAAACAGATCGATGGGGTTGAATTTGGGATTTAGCTCTTGTTTGATCTTGAGCATCAGCAAGCCACAGTCCAAGATTTTCTGCCGATCTCGTTCGGACAGGTCGTTAAATCTTTTACGGTTGATATCTTGAATAATCCTCAATCCTTTGAGGGCAAATCCATGATTCTTACTGCGGCTGCGCTCGCCATGCTCGTTGATATATTCGCTACCTATATATGCCAAGATAGTTAGTAGTCGCTGCTGTCCATCTATCACTTCTGAGATATTGTCTTGGCGTTGGAAAATAAAGATTGGCGGCAGGTATATATCGAGCAGAATACTTTCGATGATTGCCGACGCTTTTGACAGGCTAATCACTTCTTCTCGTTGATATGCAGGTCTGACGATAAACTTTCTACGAGCCAAAATTTTGTTAACGATATCGTCAATCGTATTTTTATACGGTTCGGGTTTGGCAGTTCTCAAAGACTTTAGTTCATTCAGCTTACCAATAGTGTCAGTAATTTGATTTTGCTTGAGCTGCTTAATTTTTTGGTTCGCTTCACTACTAGCACCAATATGTGTGCTTAAGTTCAAATTAAACGATTCGCCAACAATAGCAGCAGTAAAAGAGAATCGTTCTAAGATATTGCCGTAGTAGTGAGATTCTGTTTCGCTGAACTTGCTGATGTTGCTATGTATTTCCCGTGCGATCTGAGAAAGCTTATTTGGCTCAAGAATTTCGGGGATTTTCAAACCCTCATTTTCAAGGACAGTCAAACTCCACAATAAGCATTCATAGACTAAACGATTATGCTGATAGTTCTGTTGGGTGAAAAAGCAGTCTATCTTCTCGATTACCCATACTTTTTGTCTGAAGCGATCGCAGAGCGTTTCGATATTGTTTGTGCGAGCAACTAGATCTTCGTATAGCTTTTGGTTAGTTTCGACTCGATCCGCGCCTCTGGCGTAGTAGATGATTGGTAGCTCCCCCAGAACCAGATGCCGACGGATAAACTGCAATATCTTACCGCATTTGGGCAATCTATTTTTCTTGACCTCATTGAAGAAGAACAGCTCAAACATCTTTCTACTAAACTCTGGGTCTGTTTGCAGCAGATGTTTGAAATAGATTGAGATTTCATCGTTGACATAGATAGCATTATCTATGTCAAATCTATTGAGAGGAGTAATTCCCGAATTGTATCTTCTAAAGATTTCTTTCTTGATTTTGTCTTCTACATGCTGTTCTAAGTTTAGGGCGCTATTAATCTGGAACTCAAAGATGCGGATTTGAGCCGATAAAAATTCTTCAATGATTTCTTTTCCTTCAGCATCGTTTAGTAATGTGTCATAGCTACACCTATTCAGCTTCTTCAAGCTTGACAAACCTTTTTTGGTCAGGACTAATTGGTTAGAGATAAATCGCTTAATCGTTTCAAACCGTTGTCTGCCGTCAATCACCTCAATCGCACTGTCTTTTTTATAGAAGATTAGAGGCGGTATATCAGTACCTAAAAGAATGCTTTCGATAAAGTAGGATGCTTTGTGTTTATCCCAAACATAGTTTCTTTGGTAATAAGGCTTGTAGTTGATTTGCGTGAGCTTGCGTTGACCAAAAAGCGTTTCAATCGACATTGAATAGCTTTCGGTCTTTAGGTGAAATTTGAAGATTTGCTCAAAATCCTCTTTTTCTAGAAATATGTTCTCCATGTTTAAGTCAAACCCTTTATGGTTTTAATTAGTTGCCGTTGCCCCCGAATGGGGGTCAGTTGTCAAACAGTGCTGTACTCGAACGATCCCACCAATAAGAAATCACCACCGCATCAAAAGGATCTAGCGACGGAGAGATATATAGCGATCTCCTTAATCTTTTTGCTAACTGCTGCTGTAATCGTGATGCTCGCTGACTGCTATCTTGTTTGAATACTTCTACAGAGTCTGCCTGCCATTTTTGCCCCAGAGATAAAAGCGTTGAGACTGCTGAGTCGTTTTCGACGGCTAAAATATATAGAGTATCGGCTACATAGCTATGGCGATCGCTTGAAGAATTTGAAGCCATATCTAAAAGTAGATCTATCTGATTTCTAATCCCCAAGCCAGTAGTATCTAGGGTGTAGACGGGACGGGTAAATACAAAGCTCGACCAAAGCTGGGAATGATTACATAAATCTTTCACAACTTCCGTTCCCGAAAAGCTATTAAACCGAACCTGGCAGAGTAAAGCAGCCCATAATTCCTGCGACGAATAAGACTCCGCAGCCCTATTTATTCGTTCTAGTGACGACATTAGGCAGCATATCTGGAAAACTTAATTCCCCCCGTCGAGTCGTCTTTTCTGATTCTGCCGTCTTTAGTTTTTCTTCGGTATGATTCGGCTATGTTCAATACTTCTTCTTTCTCTGAGCTTGGTAAGGATTCGATCCAATCATCCCACTCGCTATCGCTGACTAGATAGTCTCCAGGAAGCCAGCCATAGACCTCATGTATCTTGTCCATGATTCTTTTGACGGGGATACTATCTGGGTCGTTGCACAATCGGTATGCCGTATTTTGACCGATATTCATTGCTTTCCAAAAAGCGTAGGTCGTTACGCCATTGCGTTTCAGAAGCTTGGTCATTATATTCTTAACAGGCATTTTCGAGGACATAGACTGCATCCTCCATTGTGCTGTAATAATTCTCATTAGTATATCACCCACTTAGTTATTGTATATAAACAGAATACTCCATTAACGGAGTAGCCCACGATTGTGTACTAGTTGAGGATAATTTGTCTTGTATTGAGGCAGAATAGTGTAAAACTACCATGCCCAAAATTGCTCAATGCGATTGCTGTCTTCTCTATGCTTCTAATCCCTACATGGTGTGTGCGGTACATCCATCGATTACTATAATAATGATGACTACAAGCTAATTAAAATTTTTGCAACATATGTAAAAGATGGTAGTAAGCTGGAAGACTATCAGCGCTCGATTGACATGGAAGAGTACCCTGAGTACAAGTTTTATGACTTATGTACGGGAGTATATGACTTTGGGAGAAATGCTCCAAACATAACCGTCGAAGCTTTCGTTAACAATGCTGAAACAGTCGAAGACGATGATAAAAAAGAAACTGAAAATATTAGTCCAGGAATAGAGGGTGGAACTGATAAGGTAATCGATTTTAATGCAGATATAAAGCAAAATAATGGTAAAGAAGTAGAGGTCAGTGTAAAAACAACAACTCCTGCCAATTCATTAACCTACAGGGTCGCTTTTGCTGAAAGTAGAAGATACCGTGGCTTTTTCAGGCGTAATGATTATTCTACTAACGTAGTAGTTTATGCGGTACTCAAAAGAACTCAACCCGAAGCATCATCAAAGCCTTTGACTGAAGGAACAGATGAGTAGAAATCCTATCCTCTCAAACGTTTTGCGATCGCCTATTTGTCGAACTGATATTAGATTGACAAACAAATAAGCAATTGTCAGCATAATCATATCGATGTTAGAAAAAGCGATCGCCTGACTCCACAATCTTATTATAGAAAGAGCGATCGCTATCGATATAATACTTACTGCTTAACTTGCTCTAACCATTTTTCAGCTTTAGAGTAATTGTCGTGCTGCACTTCTTTAATCGCCTGTTTGAAGTTTAAAGTTACCCCCCAGACATCGCTATAGAAACGTTTCTCCTGTTTCATTTTGTCGAAGAAAGCGATCGCTTGAGGATGAGACAAATTACCTTCTGATTTGGCGATCGCTAGTAGGGTTTCAAAGACGTTATCCGCCATCCTGGCATCACCGCAGACATAGTAATGACATTGGGGATGATTTAGCATTTGCCATACCTGTTGGGGGTTTTGCTGCATCAGGTTTTGGACATAGGTTTTGGGATGCCCCTCTAAGCGAGAAAAGGCTGCTTTTAGATCGGTTAGTACTCCTTGCTTCAGCCACTTTTTAAATGGTTGCTGATAAATAAAGTCGTTTTGGTTACGACAGCCGAAGTAAAGTGCAGCTTCTCTTAAAGTATCACCCTGTTTGAGTAAAGCTTCGCGGTATTGCAGGAAGGCAATTAGGGGAGATACACCAGTACCAGGACCTACCATTAGGATCGGTGCAGTTGGATCGCTGGGGGGACGGAAATCGGAGGTATTGACCCCAATTCTTACTTTTTGTTCGGGTTGTAAACTGGCTAGGTAGTTAGAACAAAGTCCCTGACGAGTTTTACCCGCATCGGTTTTAATTTGCAGTACCCCGACGGTGATTTGGATATGTTGGGGAAACAGTAGGGGAGAGGATGAAATGGAGTAGAGGCGGGGTTTTTGTTGGGGTAGTAGTTCTAACAGGTGTGCCAGATCGATCGCAGCATCGGGAAATTCTTCTAATAAATCGACAACGCTCATAAAATTGTCGGTGAGGGTTTTTCGCAGGGCGATGCTATCGGGGTTATCGTTTCCTTGGGCGATAATTTCTAGCCAGGTTGTCAGGCGGTGTTTATCTTGGGGGTTTTCTGCCACGGAATGTAGATAGGTTAATAGTTCTTCAAAGGGTTCGCGCAGGGATAGATCTAGCTGTTCGGTGAATATCTGTCTGACGCTGGCGGGAAGATTAACCGAGGGTTTGTCTTCTAGTGTTTCTCCTTCAGGGGTGACGTAACTGGCGTTTATGTATGCGTCGGGGTTAACCTGTAGGCGATCGCAAATCCGTTCGACCAACTCATCTGGGTTACAGGGATGCACCGATACGTGATCTCCCGTTTCGTAGGTAAGTTCGCTGTTGCTGATGTCAAAGATAATATGGCGCGTCGAACGGCTACCCGCGACGACTTCTTGTAAGAGTTCTTTATTGGCTACCACAGGGACTTCGATACCTTTGGCTGGTGTAAAATTGGGTGCATTTTCTAGAAACTCTACTTTTAGCTGGGGTGCATTGAGACTAGCGTTAGCCGAGGTGACATCATCTCCTAAGACGCGGGAGATTAAGCCCAACCACTCTTTAAAAGTAGCTGCCTGTCCTTTAATTTCGTCTCCTTTGTGTAGGGGAACGATCGTCTTACCTCCTGCTTTCATTAAGGCTTTATTGAGGGCAATACCCGCAGCGCAGAAGTGTTCGTAAACGGTACTGCCAATACCTAAAACGGAATAGTTCAAACCATCGAGAGAACCAGCAGGTTGTTGTTTTGCCCACTGCAAGAATTTCTGACCGTTACTGGGCATTTCTCCACCACCAAAGGTAGAGGTGATTACTAGCAGCAGCTTTTCTTCCGTTAATTTGTCCCTGTCGTATTCATCTAACGCCATCACTTTCGGGCGGTATTTTTGCAGTTGGCGGGCAGCTTTACGGGCAAATCCTTCGGCTGTACCCGTTTCTGAGGCGTATAAAACTAAAATACGGTCTTTTTTATCGCTATCTTCCTCACTCGCGGTAATAAACTGACTTAGATCGATGTTTTCTTCTACTGCCCAGCGATCGGCTGCGTGATGATAGGCTGGATCGAGATAAAAGTCGCGCATTTGATGATGCCAGACGGGACAGGTACTACCCCCCGCAGGAGGTACAACCCAACCGTAATCACCAGGACATTCTCTACCAGCTTTCTTTTCCCTGAGATCGTGGGTTAAAAACTGTCGGGATGCGGACTGGTGATCGACTAAGGATACTTTAGCCTGTTGGAAAGAGTGTAGGATTGCTATGTTTGTTTCTAGTGCCACGCGATCGCGCCACAGGGTATGTTCGGCACTGGTATCAAGGTTGAGTACCCCCGCAATCTCCTCCATCTTGTCGTAACGCCAGTCTTCGAGGAAGTCGCGAGAAATTTCTGTCTCCATATACCAGCCGTTGAAGGGCAGGCAGCCATAAGTTACTCCACCAATATCCATGCGGAAGTTACTGATAGCGGGGATGGCATACCAGCGTAGGTTGAGGTCTTTGAATTCGGGAATCGTAGGATGTTCGATGTCTACTTCTAAAACGTCATCTTTGTTCCATTCGTATAGCTTGGGCTTATGTCCTGGTACTTCAATGACTAAAGGCAATATATCGTAAGGGGTTGGATTAGCGGGAGGTTTCCAGCCTAGTTTGGTTATCGCTTTAGTCAAATCCAAGTTAGCAGCATCGCCCATAACGCTACCTTCGGGCTGTTCGTAGGCTGCATAGCGGATTAACTGCGGATTCCAAACCCTCAGACCCCAGCGTTCTTTGGGTAACTTAGGTCGAAAGACGCTCATCGTAATTTGGATGTTGCCCCCATTGGTAGCCAAGCGCAGATGTTCTTCTAACTCCTTAAACATCTCGTCGGGTTCGGTAACGTGACGGCAATCTCGCACCACCATGTTACTCCACTGGATACGAGCAATACATTTAGACGCATTACGCCAGGATAGCTGTGCGCCGTAAGCCAATTCTTCATAGGTGTGGGTATAAGTCCCTGTCGCCTGAACTTCCGCTTCTATTTCATGCCAGCGTTGAGTCTTAGCTTCTGACGACCATCCCTGTTCGCTGGTAATCGTCTCTAAAAACTGTTTTGCCTTTTTAAGCAGCCGTTCCTCATTTAACTTAGGCAACTTCATAATATTGGTGACGCGATCGAATAACGTCTGCCAAGCCTCCCTTAACTCTGGGGTAAAGTCGGGTACGTATTTCTCAAACAGCACGAACATCGTATCGGAAATGGCGGGATAGGCACAGGAAGGTACGCCCACATTACCGTGTAGCTGCCCCAACATTCTTAATTCCCGCAGCATGGCATCGCTACTACCAGTCTTGAGACACCGTACCAAAAACTCTAAGGATTGGAACAGGTGCAGAGAAAGATAGTCCATATCCGCCCGTCCGAAAATCGGCAGTACGAAAGGATACTTCTCAAATAAGATCTGGTAGAACTCCATGCCCATTTCTTGCTTGCGATCGCTAAATACCGTCCAAGAATCCGCCATTCGCTGAAGCATTTGGGGTGGCAATGCCGTCTCGTAGCGTTGAATGGCATTAACCATCGGAATTATCACATAAGTATTAAAAAACTTATCTAAAGCCGAGTCGCTACCCTGACTCAAATTCTCGCGATCGTATTCTTCCAAATAGGGAATTGTGGGCAACATCCACATCCATACCTGTCGCGCTTTCAACCAGTGTTCGGCACGCATTCCAATATCGGCAAACAAAGCCCCATATTCTTCAACTGAATCAAAACTATCTCCTTTCTCTGGAGGAATGCCCATCATCGGTTCGGTGACAACATTCTCCGTCTGGGGTATCAACTGGCGCACGCAACAGTCAAACAGTTCAAAAAAGTAATCGCTCATACTGTCGATCGCTTCCCCAAACAGATATTCTAGTTCTGGTTCTTCCAATAGCAACCGCTTGAAAAACTGCTCCATCTGTAGCTCTTTCCAAGCCCGTAGCTTATTCCAAACATCCTTAACTATTACCGCTTCGGCTGCTGACAGTTCGACTGGTTCGGGGAGTTCTAGCTTAACTGGTTCGGTAGGTTTTGCTTGTTTATGATAACGATTGTTTTGCCCCGTTAAAATAGTCAGTTTGTCAGTCCCACTCTTAGTCTCACTTTGAGTCAAGCGTACTTTTAATTTTAACTCTGGTGCTAACTCCCAAACAGAAATCGGAAATTCTAATTCTTGCGATCGCGAACCGTTTAAAACCTCTTTAGTAGAGAATTCTACCGTCTCAATATCCTGCCAAGGCTGGGTAATATCACCTTGCCGATAACAAAGAGTAACTGCTGCACGATAATCCCCTTGATGCTTCACATCCACCAACCAAGTAGGCTGCATCCGAGTTAACAATGACTTTTCTAACTGCTGTTGACTCGCAGAAAATAAATTAATGCGACACTTATATTTAAAATCTTGGGCTACAGGAAAATTACTGGCAGAAATTTCGGAAATGCTAACGGTGTGGGCAGTAACTGACATTTATAAAAAGTGAAATAACTATTCTTAAATAAGACTGACTATCTATTTATTCTAGAGAAAAGAAACAGTCATATTGTATTTTCTGACTATACGACTCGCATTGCTATTTTTTACTGACTAATATGACTTTTTAGTATTTACATTTATACAGATTATGCTCGTAATTAGACTTGTGTGACCCTTCAGGGTCAACTACGAAAGTTACTCAGACAAATCTATTTTTGCTAATTCTTCCCAGAAAGCAGCTAAAAATTCATCCGTATCCTTTACACCCATTTCGCCCAAAGCTTGCCATTCTTCAGATTTATATTCACCGTCAGCACCAATAACGTCTTGCATCCAGTAAGGTAAATTTGATGGCTTTTCGGTGAATTCTTGAGCCATTTGTAAAGAGGTTTTACCCGCGATTGCCCGATCTACTTTTGCTTCTAAACACAGCTTGAGTAATTTTCCCACAGAAGTTTCGGGAGTTGTTGATAACAGTAGAGCGATCGCCTTGGTTAATGCTTCTTGGTTTTCTTTCATGTCGAACTTATTGAAATGACAGAGCTAGTTAAACATGGTTAGGGAAACAAAAAATGTAGCAAATATTGCTAACTGACTTTTCAGACTTTGTTTTACTGCGATCGCCAAAAATGTCTGACAAGGCTGAAAAAATGAAAAAAAAGCTATTAGCTGGAATTTCGCTTGGCTACGACAGCTTTTATCTCGTAGTCTCGATTTGTTTTGGCAAGCACCGACTTGGTTGGTTGCGGCGATCGCAGTTATCCTAATTTTGGCTTTAATTCCTCTAGCAGAAAAAGATTTTATCACTAGAGAAATTCTGGAATATGCCGATACCATCAGTATTTTCGTCGG
>ENA-ORXU01002861-ORXU01002861.1-marine-metagenome-genome-assembly--contig:-NODE-2861-length-11278-cov-6.269351_pt1 | contig 11278 bp, 6 predicted proteins | sample MGYA00237869_ERZ511484 | MGnify/ENA metagenome assembly ERZ511484 | reverse complement strand
ACGCACCCTTCGGGTTGTGCGCCCCTTTCTTTTTAGCGCGCACATTCTCTTGTGCGGCGTGTCGGGTTGCTGGGTGAAGCACCCTTCTGGGTTTTGCTCCCCTGTCGTGCGCACGCTTTTGGTTGTGCGCGCCGTCTGGTTTTCTGAGGTTGACGCACTCTTCGGGTTGTGCGCCCCGTTCGTTTTTGCGCCCACTTGTTCTTGTGCGACGCGGCGGTTTCTGGGTGAAGCACCCTTCTGGGTCGTGCTCCCCTGTCGAGCGCACGCCTTTGGTTGTGCGCGCCGCCCCGTATTTCGGTTTTGACGCACCCAGCGGGTTGTGCGCCCCGTTTGTTTTGGCGCCCACTTGATCCCGTGCGGCGCGGCGGGTTTCTGGGTGAAGCACCCTTCTGGGTCGTGCTCCCCTGTCGAGCGCACGCCTCTCGTTGTGCGCTCCGCCCGGATTTCTAGGGTTGACGCACCCTTCGGGTTGTGCGCCCCTATCTCTTTAGCGCGCACATTCTCTTGTGCGGCGTGTCGGGTTGCTGGGTGAAGCACCCTTTTGGGTCGTCCTCCCCTGTCGTGCGCACGCTTTTGGTTGTGCGCGCCGCCTGGTTTTCAAGGGTTAACGCACCCTTCGGGTTGTGCGCCCCTTTCTTTTTTGCGCCCACTTGATCCCGTGCGGTGAGGCTGGTTTCTGGGTGAAGCACCCTTCTGTGTCGTGCTCCCCTGTCGAGCGCACGCCTTTGGTTGTGCGCGCCGCCCTGTTTTCTGGGGTTGACGCACCCTTCGGGTTGTGCGCCCCATCCTTTTTAGCGCGTACATTCTCTTGTGCGGCGTGTCGGGTTGCTGGGTGAAGAACCTTTCTGGGTCGTGCTCCCCTGTCGTGCGCACGCCTTTGGTTGTGCGCGCCGCCCGGTTTTCTGAGGTTGACGCACCCGTCGGGTTGTGCGCCCCTTTCTTTTTTGCGCCCACTTGATCCCGTGCGGCGCGGCGGGTTTCTGGGTGAAGCACCCTTCTGGGTCGTGCTCCCCTGTCGAGCGCACGCCTTTGGTTGTGCGCGCTGCCCTGTTTTCTGGGGTTGACGCACCCTTCGGGTTGTGCGCCCCTTTCTTTTTAGCGCGCACATTCTCTTGTGCGGCGTGTCGGGTTGCTGGGTGAAGCACCCTTCTGGGTCGTGCTCCCCTGTCGTGCAAACGCCTTTGGTTGTGCGCGCCGCCTGATTTTCTGAGGTTGACGCACCCGTCAGGTTGTGCGATCCCTTTGTCTGCTCGCACTGGCGCGCGCTCGCTGCGCCAAGCGCCGGGGTGTGGCGTAGTCCTCAGGTTGTTGGGGTCAAGTGGGGCACTCTCAGGGTGCTGCGGCTCCCCTTCGCACGGGCGCCACGCCAAGAAGCATCCGGAGTGACCCACCGTCCGGGTTGTGGGTCTGGCGGCGGCGCACGCGCAACATTCAATTGGGTGGAGCGACGCACCCTCCGGGTTGTGCGGCATCCCTGCGGGCGTGTCCCGCCAATTATCGCTCGAGCGACGCACCCTCCGGGTCGTGGGGCTCCCCAGCACAGAGAGGCACACGGAGCGACGCACCCTGCGGGTTGTGCGGCTCGCGCTTGTGGCTGTGCGGTGCGGAGCGGCGTGTGGTGGTTTGCACTCTTGTTCATGCGCGGTATAATTTGTCGCACCCTTCGGACTGCTCGGGTTTTTTCTGGCGCGAGCGACGCGCCGAGCGCCGCGTGAGCGACGCACCCTTCGGGTTGTGCGGCTCCGTCTGACGCAAGGGTCGCAATGCCGGGAGGGTGGAGTGACGCACCCTCCGGGTCGTGCGGCTCCTCCTCGTGCTCACCCCGATCCAAGTGGCGCTGAGAGCGACGCACCCTTTGGGTTGTGCGGCTCGCGCCTGCGGCTGTGCGGTGCGGAGCGGCGGGTGGTGGTTTTCCCCTTCCTGTTGCACAATCTTTTTTGTCGCACCCTTCGGGTTGTGCGGTTTCTTGTCGCCTAAGAGACGCACCCTTCGAGTTGTGCGGCGTTCTGGGTCGCACCCCTCGGGTTGTGAGGACTTCCCTGGCGCAAGCTGGCCTCCGGGTGGCGCGTGTAGTGTCTCACCCTTTGGGTTGTGCGGCTTTCCGCTCTTCGCGAACGCGTGCACGTGCATGCTTTCTGGCGCACCCTTGAGGTCATCCGCGTCCGCCGGCCGTGTTTCCTGGGCTCGAGAGTCTCCCCGCCCGTTTTTTACGCCCGTCACCGTCAGCACTCACGTGCCACGCTGTCCACGCACCCTCCTGAAGTTGTGCTCCGTCGAAGAGTGTTCGCCAGTGTCTATCAGCTTTCAGGAGCCAAGATGGATGGCGGCCAGCGTCTACCGCAAGATGGTGCGAGTCGCAAGCGCAAGCAGCCGACGCAGGCGGCTCGAGCCAATGCAGACGGGGACAGCAGTGCAGCCGATGAGGATGTGGCTTCGGCCGGTCGTGCTCCACGTGACCATGCGGCGGGCTCGCTCGCACCCAGGCGATCACGTGTGCGGTGTGGCTTGCGCCGCGCAGGCGGGACGGCACAAGAGCGGCTAGAAGGGGAACGTGGCGTCACTTCGGGGGGCGGGCCGGCATGGATCTCGCGGGCACCTGCGGCGGGCGCTGTGCCGTGGCCCGGGTGTGCGGAATTTGGGACTGGTGGGATGCGCCAGCCCCCGTCGTACACGTACCATCCGTTCTTGCCGCCGTCTGCTCCGCCACATGCTCATCCATACGACGCATATCATGCTCTGTATGGCGGTTTTCCAGCGGTCGCACCTTCACCGCTGGGGTATGCCCCGCTTGCACCACCCTGTTACCCCCCCACAGCTGCCTACTGCCAGGCCACTCCTACTGTTCCCGTTTTACTCCAAACGCCGCAGACCCGTCTGGATGCGTACCCGGCACCGTTGCACCCCCATTCGGACGGTGCGTTACCTCCGCGCAAGAGGACGAGGGTCAACTTCGGTGAGTCGGGACGTTCGGACCGCTCCTCAAGCCCACCCATTGACTTCTTGACAACTGTGCTGGAAGACGTTGGTATGGGGCAACAAGATCGCAAAGGTGGTCCGTGTTCGCTCGCAGTGGGCAGCGTAATCAGCGCTCTGCGCTGCGCTGGGCCAGCTGTGGACATGGATGTCACTTCCAAGGCAGTGGACAACTGTTCAAGTGGGTGTGGGAATGCTGTACGATTGGGCAAGGGGCTGTGCGCCGCATCTCGCATGTTGAAGGGCGGCTCACCACTAGATGCGGTTATGCGGTACGCTGCATCCATGGTAGCGACCAAATGCTGCCAAGGGCATTGCCGTGCTGTGCCCCTCAATGGAGGTGAGGCGTCCGATGCGACACTCTCGCAGCGGCCATCTCTTCCTCACCAAGTTCCTCCGGGATCGTCTCGCGCTTCGCCAATCGCAGAATTCGCAACTGGAGCCCCTGAACAACGCCGCCGTGGTCGTACTCCCGCACCTGGTGCAAAAGTGGTGGCATCAACGCCCCGGTCACCCCCCCATGAGAGCTCACTCCCCACCGCCGACGTTTCCCCTTCTCTCGGATTTGGCTCTCAGCGACCTGGCCGCAGGGCTTCTCCTCTGCGTCTTGGCGATCAAGCCCATGCTGGGGTCGTTGCCCCCCCTCGCCCGCGCCTCCACGAGCTGTCGTTGCAGAGGTCGAGCGACTACGAGACGACACCCGTGACATCTTCTGGTCTTCGACGCCAGGCCGTGTTCTCTTTCAGGCTGATGGACACGTTCACGGCGTGGCTGAGCCGTGAGACGGCAGACCGGCGTCAGCGCACGACGTTGCATCTACCGTCCTGGATTGGGACCGATCGCAACGAAGGTCGAGCCGTTGAGTTCTTGTGTAGCTCCGTGCGGTCGCGGAGGGACTCGCGGGTGCCACGCTGGTTCTCTGCGAGCTTGTTAGTTGCCCCTGTGTACCATGGCGGGCGATGGTTTGCTATCATCTTCGTGGGGTTGGCGCAGGACATGCCGATGCTGTGCCGAGAGAACGATGCCGACGAGCAACGCGACAAGTACTCGTGGTCCTCTTCTGTGCGAGTGATGGACCCGACTGGACGGTCGAGCGACAGAGCTGAAAATCCATGCGTCTCGTTCCTTTTCCGAGTGCTAAGCGCGGCAATGAGCCGCTGCTTTGTTGAACGCAGCGATGCTAGTGATGGCGCCCGTGTCATCGAGCGGTCGCTTCGGCGCTACTTGACTGTTTCGCGCATGCGACAGCCGGACGGACCAGCGGAGGACGGGGGGTGTCTTTTGCTTTCTCGTTTATGTTTCTTATTGTGCTCTACACCGCCACACGCGAGCAAGCTGCTGCACAGCGCCATCGACACCGACTGGAGAGGCGCAGTGAACACAAGCTCAGTCGCGAACTGCTTCCTGGACCTGGTGCAAGCTGCGCGGCCAAATTCATCCATCGACGAGCGACGTCACGGTGCGGACGCACGTCGCTTCCTACTCGTTGGGGGCCCGTGGCAAGCTGGGGAGGCTCGGAGTCCGTCCGCATCCCTTCCAAGAGACAACCCGCCTGTTCGTGGCTCTGTGTCTCCTAATCCTGCGGTCGATCCCGCATCGGTCAACTCCCGCGGCGGCGACGACGCGTTGAAGAGCCGCCGTGGTTCCACCGCGTCGCTATCAAGCCGACCGGCAGCGGCACGGGACTCTTCTGAAGGCGTTGCGCTGGTTCGTCTTGGTGCACGTCTGAAGCGATTGCAACCTGCGTTGGAGGCGCGCCAGAGAGACACTGGCAAAGCGTCACTCGTCAATAGTGACGAGAGGCGAGAACGTGGAACAAGTCGTGGTGCCAGCGCTCCTGCTGCGGCGGCTGCCGTCAGAGAGAGTGGCGACGTTACGCGTCGTCGCCCCAGCCCTGGTCCCGCTGAACCCCGCCGTGACGGCCGTTCAGGACGCGGTATGAGCTGCCAAGAACAAGCCGGCGTCCTTTCTGGTCGCTGGCATGACGACGATGAAGACGATGGGCCTGCGTCGGGAAGGGATCCACGTCGGTCGCCACATGACCAAGACACCCGTGGTGAGGCGGCTGCCTCTGCGCGGGAGTCGGCGCGAGCGGGCAACCGCTACCCCATTCCGCAGCCAGTGCTGTTGGCTTCGACTTCAAGGAGGAACAAAGGCTCAACACCTACCGTCAGCTTCCCCGCACCACTGGGCTCGGGCATAGAGGTGGTTGTTGACTGCGCTGTTATGGAAATGAACGCGCGCCGACAGGCCAAGAAGCACCTCGTTGCGGCGGTAAATGAGTCGCCTGCAAGACACACTGGTTCCACCAACAGCCGCAAGTCGCTCTCGAGTGGCACTTCGGGCTCGGCGACATCCAAATCGAGCGCATGCCCGTCATCGGGAAGTAGTGGTTCGAGTGCGACCCCAAGCTCTTCGCCAGCTAGTGGCGCCTTTTCGGCCTCTTCGTCTGCAGCGAGCCGCTCCTGCTCTGAGAGCATGCTTCCGAGGGAGCCCTATGGTTTGACGCACTCATCCGACGGGAGGGAGTCCCGTGTGGCCAGTAATTCCTCCAAAGACGCGTCACCGTCCTCGTCGAGCTCATCACGCAGCGAGACGGAGTCTGTTCTGTTGTCAAAACGTCAGGACAACACGGCGGTCTCCGCGGGGAGACACCCAGACGCCAGAAAAGAGGTCGGCAACGAGATTGTTGCGAAAGAAGCACGACCGCCTAAGAATTCTCAATCCATTGTGGCAGCTCGGGTCGTGCCAGTGAATGGTCTTCCACTGCACGGTGTGCCGTACTTGATTCGCCAACAAACACGCACACTTGAGACGGATGGAGTGGTTATTCTCCGCGTCAGTCGTGACTTGCGGCCGTCGTCATGTGCTCTGCCTGCGGAAGGAAAAGTTTCAGTGTGGCGCCAAAAGTTTCCATCCTATCCCACCATTGTCAGCACAGACATGAGTGACCCGGACATTTCGGGTCGGGCGACGGCAAAATTGGGACATCTTTTGCCCAGCTCGACGGTGAAGCAGATGACTCTGAAGGAGGCAGCAGTTGCGACTCGGCTGAGCTCGAGAGCACTGCAGGCTGCCTTTCCCGGGTTCAACGAGCAGCTCTTTGTGGCCAACATTAACGAGGCCGGTCTCTTTTGGGAAAAGGTCACCGTTTCCGGAAAGCACAGCGCAGACGGTTCTGTGACAGGACGGGAGCCCTGTTTGCAGTACACTCGAAAGCCAGCTGTCGATGCGATTGACCTGTTCTACCCCAGTGACGTTCTCCCGAGTCCTTCCGACGGCCTGAGCTGCAGCCATGGCGATCCGATGTTTGCCTGGCAGGCACCGCGCCCTGTCCCATCCAGTCGACTGGCAAGTCCAAGAATCCTGAACCACTTTGGTTTGGCGCAGGCCTGCACGACGTACGAGGGCATTAGAACGAACATGCTCTATCGCGGGTCACTTGGGACGATGTTCCCTTGGCATGTTAAAGACAGCATGCTTCCCTCGGTATCATATTGCCAGTCGGGAAAGCCCAAGGTATGGTGAGTCGTGCCGGCTCATCAGAGAACACTTGTCAGAGATCTGTTACTGAAGTACGTTGATCCATTTGTGCTGACCGCGGCAGACGGAAACATCTGGGACGTACTGGCCAGCAGGCGTCTGTTCTTCCCACCGACATTTTTCCTAGAGCACGGTGTTCAGGTCACACGAGCCGAGCAGCATGCAGGCGACTTCATTGTGACGGCCTCTGGGGCCCTCCACAGTGGCATGAACCTGGTTGTCAACCTCACGTCGGCTACCAATTCCCCAACCCCCAGCTGGTGGCGCCTGGGAATTGAGCATGGCGCTTAAGCGCGAGATTTGGGCCGCCACGTGCCATATCCTCTGGAGAAGATGATAATACAGTCATCTCAACAATTGGTGGCGGGGAAGTGGTGGTGGGGAGACGCGAACATTCTGAAAGCGTGCGATCACGAGAACTTTTTCATGGACGTCAAGGTGGCCGAGAAGTTCGTCTCGGAGTGCGTCGATCGCATGACAGCCTTTGTCAACTCTCGAGACGGCAAAGTGTCGGTGGTGCCTTTCTCTGACGTATCGAAAACCGTCCGCAAGTTCCTCTGGATGGCCCGCACTCCTCCGTCCACAGAGTAAAACGACATGCGCGTCGACCACTCCAGAGACGGTGCCCTGTGCAAAGACTGCAATGCTCTCTGTTGGGCCGCTGCCGTAGTGTGCCCGACGTGCCTTGAGTACTTCGGGAAAAGAGCGCAGGAGGAGGCTCCTCTGTCGTGCTGGCGCTGTGTGTCAAGCACCTATGACGAATGGCACAGAGAGGAAGTGGGGAACAACACCTTGGCTGTCGTGAAAGGCTCCCACGAGCCTTTGGTGGTTTCCCGTCTATGTGGGGAGGCTGGGAAGCAGCTTGTTCGCGGATTGAGGAGACTGCTTCAGCGGGTGGCATGAATTTCTTTCGCTCATGATCGTGATTCTCTCGTTTTTTTATGTCGCTCCCGTGCATGGATCTTTCTGTAAAGCGAAAGTTTTCTTCGTTTTTCGCGAGAGCCCCACTTCCCAATGTGTGTGATGCTCCGAGGCCCACGATCAAACATCGATAAATCAGACGGCTGCCTATACAGAAGGGTTCCTGACAAGCTGTACTGACCTTTTCGCGTCGCGTTGTTCTGCAGGAAAATGCATTTTCTCCACACGTGAAAATATTGTGGATATGTTTATAATTTAGGCACAAAATGAATGAAGCAGTTCGCACTCATCAGGTCAGTACACAAAATCAACCACATTTGAATGGAAAACCGGACCGCTTGGAGAACAATCGAAAAGCCGACCCAGATGGTAGGGCGAGCGCCAGCTCCTTGACGCTCTCGCAGGCCACAATGCACCGTCTCGAAGGGTCTTCTAATTCTATCATTGCTGGTCCGCCGTCGGCGGCTGCCGATGCAGTCTGGGGAGAGCCCCCATTGACGACCAAGTGACATACCCGAGGCAACCATCGTTGGCATGAAAAGAAAACCTGTTGCTCAATTGTAGCGACGTCAAGAACGCGGTAGAAATGCAACTCAGGCACAGCTTCGGGCACAACTTGTGCCGCGTTCGCATCCGTCTGCGTCGGAGGGGTTTGCAGCACGGCGATAGTGGCGCCTGCATGCACTTTGAAGAGATGGCGGTTGCTCTTTGCGCTCTTCCAGAATCTCAAAACCCTACCAGCAGCGTATTGGGTCCACAAAGTGCTGACGTGCGAGCATTGCTGCATTCCTCGTGTCGACCACGCCTCGGTACGCCTTTCAGGAAACCAAGAGCCAAATCCGAGCTTATGCTGAAGCACAGCTTCCGTTTCCTGTCCATTAGGGTCTGTCAGCCACTCCTGTGGAATGCCGTACTTTTTTGGAGCGGCAACAACCCTGGAAAGCATCTCAGCATCCCTCCATCTCTGCATCGAGAAGCCAGCAGGATCATGGCTGTTGCTCCGCTCAATTTCTCTCTTGGAAACTTGATGGAACTTTTCGAACAGCAGCTCGCATATGGCCGGCCCAATTTGAACAAGTGGCAGGGTCCGATAGAGAAGCTCGAGGACTCTGTGCACGCTTGGCTTTTCCCAGTTGATCCCTTTACTTGTGAGGGAGGCGAGCTCCTTGAGCAGAGAACATCCCAACAGCTGTAGCGTGTGAACGGTTGGCTTGCAGCGGACGGCATGTTCCCCGTCGTTCCGAATTGTTGGGCGGAAGAACAACGCGTTTGTAAACGCACGTAGAGCTTTGAGCGCCGCAAGAACCGACACTGCCAACGCCGGTAGAACGGTTTGTGAGTGCATGTCATCCAGCACTGTCGGAGCAATAGTGAGAAGAACAGCGTAATCGGACATGGACAAGGTTGTGCCACCCATCTTCTCTGGCTCAAAGGCCTTGAGAACGGTATGTCGGGGTACATACCGGGAACACACACGCATGTCATTCACAAACTCATCCCTTTGAAGGACTGAAAGCGCATTGTAAACCTGTTGAAGTAGCGGGCCGGCTAGATTGAAGAATAGCAGATGAGATGGCGCCACTATGACGTGCTCGTGGACGTCGAAAGAACCAGCCCCACGTGCCTCGGACAAACCCATGAACTGGTCGCCAGGACCTTTCTGCATCCCGTTCAGCAAAAGCGCTGCTTTTATGGTTGCCTCAGAGCTCAGGCCAGCACCAATGACAGCGCGCTGCACAGCAGCAGTACGTTCTTGGACGCGGGCATATCGAGCGTCTCTGACGTCAAAAACCGTCGTGCTGCTCATCGCGCGTTCCTTTCTTTCAGAAGTCGTCTTTAGACCGACAATATCGCAGCTAGTACAGTGCTCCACGCCGGTAGCGCCAATTGTATTGGATAGCTTAGCTGCCATTGGAGAGTCAAAGATGCCAGCGGCAGGATAGATGTGCACCAGTGCATTTTTCCCTGTAAAAGCGTCATACACTGTAATCCCAGTTTTGGAGGCGTGGCATAGGTCCTTGACAACGGCGGATATCAATGGCGCGCTAGCAGCGCCCGGCGGAAGATAAAACAACGGACGCACAGTTGAACTCCGAAAGTCAAGTGATACAGATGTGTAGGCGCCATAGTGCCCCTCAACATCACCACGCCGACGCTTCATGGTGCCGTACTGGTCGCCATACCACGAGACAAATATCTTGTAAGGATCCTTCGGCACGAGCTCGGCGTCTTCCCTGACGACAGCTACGTCCACTTTCATGCTGGACACGGTAGATACAGCGTTCCATGCAATTGGAGCTCCCTCCTGGACACCCAGGACGCGCCTCGCATGTATGGTCCCGCACCTTGTGAATCGCGCAGTGAAAGTCCCGTTTCCCGTCAAGCATAAGGATAGTAGCGCCGGTCGAGCCGAATGTTCGGTCAGCATAAACGTGGCAGTCAAGTCTCCGACACGCAGAGCATGACCGGAGGCATATTCTGATGGCGACAAAGACACTTCGCCGTCTGTGGCCATCCCCGTACTCTGTAGCTCGGCCTTGAGCCTCACTGACGCCGATATGGCCATGGAGACAATGTCTCCGAGCGCATACAGCCTGCCGTCCAGTCTAATCTGACGCCGAAAGTTATAGCGCCCAGGATCGGTCGCCGCCACTGTCTGGAAGAACTCTGTTGGGCTGTCCACTGTCCCAAGCAATGCGTCACCCTCATCATGAAAAATGGCGGCTTTCAATGAGTCGGCAAAGTCTCGCCTCACATGTTCTGAGAAGGTCGTGTACAGCACGACAACGTCAGGAAGCGTCCTTGATGACTTTCCTTTGCCCGACGGGAACTGCCTGGATGTAACCTGCTTTTTCACAGGTGCAGCTGCGAGCAAGAGCTTTGCTCTCACTTGCTGCAGACGCCACCGGGATGGCCACTTCTCTGTTGCCGAGAATGAGTTCTCTACGCTGCGCATGATGGCGTACTGTCTTGTTGACAACCGTGCACGCCCATACAAATAACCGTAACAGAGCAGCTCCCGACGAGAAGAAAAGTTGGCACTGTCCTCCTCTGAAGGACTGGAGAACTCAGTGTCGGTCGTTGACGCGGATGGACTACTTTCGCCTTCGTCCACGTCCACGTCGCCACCGCCAAGAGAAGGCCCGGGAGGAACCATAACAGGAAGCACGTGAGGGGCACCATGTTCCGCCTCACCGTCACTCCCAGATCTCGAGCCATTCATCTCAGCGCTGCCACGAGCGTGAGGCAACGAAGCGCATGAGGCTCCAGGGGCGCTCACATGAGCAGACGCCTGTCCCACAGAGTGACGAGGCACAGGCACAGGTTCATCACTCTCAAAAGAAAAGTAAGCGGACGCAAGAGGTCCACGCTTCCGTCTCTTTGACACATTCATGCCCATAGCTCCGATCGATAGACTTGCTCTCTTTGACAGTGCCAGTAACTGGACGGCGGACGGGCTCGACTCATGGGGCAGAAGGGGGTACAGGGAGCAGCCAACGACCTGAGCACTTCAAGATATTGCTTACAGCTGAAGTGAGGGTCCTCTCGGACCCGTCTGATGCCAGGCACGTTTGGTACACCTATCCGCAGGACGTGCGCCAGAGCTGTCGAGCTGATCGTCTTCCGATGAGCCCACCTGAATGGGTTCAAGACCGCCCTCCTAAAAGTTATGCCCTGCATGTCCAGAAGTCAAATTAAACGGACCGTCCCAGGGGCTGTCCGTCAAACCGTCCGACGGACCGTTTGCCGATTGGTTGTGGTTGGTTCTGAGGACCGTCTGAAAGAACCATCCGCTGGGCCATGTCATAAGTGTCTGAGAATCAGCAAGAGTCGATCCATC
>ENA-ORXU01002860-ORXU01002860.1-marine-metagenome-genome-assembly--contig:-NODE-2860-length-11284-cov-3.030249_pt1 | contig 11284 bp, 10 predicted proteins | sample MGYA00237869_ERZ511484 | MGnify/ENA metagenome assembly ERZ511484 | reverse complement strand
TATATCGTCTTGGCTTTTCAGATTTCGCATCCCTCCTCGCTTGCGGGGAGGGATTGAAGGGCGCACCGCAGGTGGTGGGGGCGCGCGAAGCGCGCAAACAATGGTAGCAATCGGCAAATAGACACCGTCTTCTCCCGCACCTCTACCCTAGACAACCGCCTCCTCCCGGTCCATTCACCCCCATGCTCTCCTACCAACACGGCTATCACGCGGGCGGGCCTGCCGATCTGCACAAGCATGTCGCGCTGGCGGGTCTTCTGGCGTTGCTCACGCGCAAGGCGCGGCCCGTCACCTACATGGAGAGCCATGCAGGACGCGGCCTCTACGATCTGCAAGGCGAGCAGGCCAGCAAGACCGGCGAATGGCGCGCCGGGATCGGGGCCGCAATCCCCGCCGATGCTCCTTTCCGTCAGGCCCTCGACACCATCCGCGCCCAGCATGGCCCCCATGCCTATCCCGGCTCCCCCGCCATCGCCCGCGCGCTCCTGCGTCCCACCGACCGCCTGATCCTCATGGAGCTGCACCCGGCGGAACACGCCGCCCTCACCGCAAACATCCCCGGTGCCGAAATCCATCGCCGCGACGGGTGCGAGGGGCTGCTGGCGCTGGCCCCACCCAAGCCGCGCAAGGGCCTCGCCCTCATCGACCCCAGCTACGAGCGCAAGGAGGAATACGCCGAAACCGCCGCCTTCGCGCTTGCCCTTGCCCGCAAATGGCCCGACGCCGCGATCCTCGTCTGGTACCCCCTCCTCCCCGCTGCCCGCCATGTCGGCATGGTCGGCCATCTCCGGGCCAGCGCCCCCGCCACCCTTCTCGGCGAAACCACCTTCCCCCCGCATGGGGGCCGCAAGACCGGCATGACCGGCTCCGGCCTCGCCCTCCTCAACCCGCCCCATGGCGCGCGGGAAATCCTCGGCGATCATCGCCCGCCTGAGAATAATGAATAATTTTTTTATTTTTCATTTACTCCCCCGAGCGATACCGTAGACTGAAATCCAGTATCGGGGGTGGGGCCGTGGATCAGTCGACGCAATCGAAATGGGCGGCCTTCGTCATCCGCACCCGCTGGCTCTGGATCGTGCTGGGTCTGGCCCTCACCGCCGGAATGGGGATGGGCCTCGGCAAACTCGGCTTCAACCCCGACGCCCGCGTCTTCTTCGCCGAGGAAAACCCCGACCGCATCGCCCTCGACCGCTTCGAGGCCGAATTCGCCAAGGACGACAATCTCATCCTCGTGCTGAACGCGAAGGAGGGCGGCCTGTTCGAGCCGGAAATCCTCGCCGCCATCGGCGATCTGACCGAGAAGGCGTGGCTGCTGCCCCATGTCCGCCGGGTCGATTCGCTCACGAATTTTCAGCATACCTACGCCATCGACGACGAGATGATCGTCGGCGACCTCGTCCCGGACCCTGCCACCGTCACGCCGGAACAGGCGGCTGCGGCCCGCGAGATCGCACTCTCGCGCCCCGAGTTGGTCCATTCCATGATCGACCCCACCGGGCGCTACGGCTCGATGCAGGTCATGTTCCGCCTGCCCGGCAAGAACCCCGCCATCGAAGTCCCGATGATCGTCGCCGAGACTCAGGCCATCGCCACGCAATTCCGCACCGAGCATCCCGATATCGAGCTGCGTCTCACCGGGTCGGTGATGATCAACAACCAGTTCGCCGTGTCCGGGCAGGATGACGGCAAGTCCCTGACGCCCCTCATGTTCGGCGCGATCCTGCTGATCGTCTTTCTCGCCTTCCGCTCGGTCGTGGGCGTCCTGATGACCATTTCGGTCATCGCCATGTCCGCCGTCATCGGGCTGGGCGCGCTCGGATGGGCCGGTGTCGCGCTCAACTCCGTCACCGTCCTCGCCCCCCTCATCATCATGACGCTGGCCGTGGCGAGCGTGGTCCATGTGCTGGCCAGCGTGCGTCAGACCATGGTCGAGACCCCCGACCGCCACGAATGGGCGCGGGTCGCGCTGGCCGAGCACGGGGCCGAGATCGCGGTCGCCTGCATCACCACCGCCATCGGCTTCCTCGCCCTCAACTTCTCGATTTCCCCGCCCTTCCGCGAGCTGGGCAACGTCGTCGCCGTCGGCGTGATGGGTGCGTTGTTCCTGACGCTCACCTTCCTGCCCGCTCTCATCGCGATCGTCCCGATGAAGCGGCGCGAGGCGCTGGCCTCCACCGACCGGATCATGGCTCCGCTGGCCGAGTTCGTCATCGGCTGGCGCAAGCCGCTGCTGGTAGCAATGAGCCTGCTCGTCGTGGCGCTCGCCTCGGGCATCCCCCGCCTGTCGCTGGAGGATGATTTCGTCCGCTATTTCGACGACCGCTACGAATTCCGCCGCGATACCGATTATTTCGAGCGCAATCTCGGCGGGCTGAACATCCTCGAATACGCGCTGCCCGCCGGGCGCTCCGACGGCATCAACGACCCCGTCTTCCTCGGTCAGGTCGAGGACTTCACCGCCTGGCTGCGCGCCCAGCCCGAGGTCACGAACGTCCGCTCGCTGACCGACGTGCTGCAACGGCTCAACATGAACATGCATGGCGACGATCCGGCCATGATGAAGCTGCCCGCCAACGAGCAGGCCGCCGCCCAGTTCCTCTTCCTCTACGAACTCTCGCTCGGCTACGGCATGGACCTGACCGACCAGATCAATATCGACCGCTCGTCCATGCGGATATCCGCATCCATGGCCGAGGCGACGACCAGGGACATGCTGGCCCTCGATGCCAAGGCGCAGGACTGGATGGCCGCGAACGCGCCTGCCCTCGCGGTCGCCCCCACCGGCATGAGTCAGGTCTTCAACCTCATCGCCTATCGCGACGTGCGCGCGATGCTCGGCGGCACGGTCCTCGCGCTGATCGCCATATCCTTCCTGATGCTGCTGATCCTGCGCGACGTGAAGCTCGGCCTCGTCAGCCTGATCCCCAACCTGATTCCGGCGGCCATGGCCTTCGGCATCTGGGGTTATTCGGTCGGAGCGGTCACGCTGGCCATCGCCGTCGTGATCGCCATGACGCTGGGGATCGTGGTGGACGACACCGTGCACTTCCTCGCCAAGTACAAGGAAGGCAAGCGCAAGGGCATGACCCCCGAAGACGCGGTGCGCTACACCTTCTCGAAGGTCGGCATGGCCCTCTTCGTCACGACCTTCGCGCTGGTCGTGGGCTTCGCCATCCTTTCCACATCCGGTTTCGCGGTGAATGGCGACATGGCCAGGCTGACCGCGATGACCATCACCCTCGCGCTGGTGGCCGACTTCCTTCTGCTGCCTGCGCTGCTCATCACCATCGACAGGAGAGAGACCATGACCGCTCCCGCCGCCACCACCGCTGCCCTTGCCGCCATCCTCGGCCTCGGCGCGCTCGCCGCTCCCACCCCCGCCGCCGCCCAATCGGCGGAGGCCAAGGGCCTCGCCATCGTGCAGGAAGCCGAACGCCGCGATCTCGGCTGGGGCGATTTCACCAATGACGGCGAGATGATCCTGCGCGATTCCGGCGGCAACGAGAGCCGCCGCATCTGGCGCGGCATGAGCTTCGAGCGCGACGCCCGCGCAGGGGAGGGCGACTGGTCCGTCATCGTCTTCTCCTCCCCCCGCGATATCGCCGGCACCGCCACGCTGACCCAGGCCAAGGTCGAACCGAGCGATGACGACCAGTGGCTCTACCTGCCCGCCGTCAAGCGCGTGAAACGCATCTCCTCGTCCAACCGCACCGGCAAGTTCGTCGGTTCGGAATTCTCCTTCGAGGATCTCGGCTCGCAGGAAGTGGAGGACAACACCTATCGCTGGCTGCGCGACGAACCCTGCCCCACCGTGCCGAGCCTCACCTGCCACGTCGTCGAGAGCTTCCCGAAGAACGCGCGTTCGGGGTATTCCAAACGCACCACATGGGTCGATAATCAGGAATACCGCCAGCACAGGACCGATTTCTTCAACCGGCGCGGCGATCTGGAAAAGACGCTCACGGCAACCGGCCACCGGCAATACGCAGGCAGATACTGGCGACCTGCGCGCCTCGACATGCAGAACGTGCAATCGGGCAAATCCACCACGCTGCTCCAGACCAACTACCGCTTCGGCACGGGCATGTCCGAGGGCGATTTCAACGCCCAGCGCCTGCCCCGCCTGTCGCGCTAGAACGATGACCCTGTCGCCCCTTCTCGATACCGCCCCGCCGATCCCCGGCCATGCCGTCGCCTGCGGGTCGCCCCCCACCCCAGCCCTCCGCTGCGCGGCACCCCGCGCAAACGGGGAGGGAGCCGGATCGTACCGGCTTCGCCCATATCGCCTCCTTCCCCGTGAAACGGGGAGGGACAGGAGGGTGGGGGTCGATGTCGGCCACACCGGCAAAAATCCGAATACCTGCGCCGTCAGGGTAAGGAAAAGCGCGGCAGCCCTTGCCGTCATCCTCCTCGCCACCCCTGCCACAGCCGACGAACTCCTCGGCGCGGATTTTGCCGACCTGCGCGGCGAGGCTTCCGTCGAGGCCATCCTCTTCCCCGAAGACCCGCTCTTTGCCGGGCAGGACCATAACGGCCTCTCCTTTTCCATCGAGCCGACCGGCACTCTCGAATGGAACGCCGTCGAGGCCCTGGGCGGCGCCGACGTCACCGCGACCGTTCGCCCCTTCCTGCGCATCGACACCGCCGATGACGAGCGTACCCATCTCGATTTCCGCGAGGCGAAACTCGACCTGCGCTTCGGCGATACCGACGTGACCATCGGCTCGGATATCGTCTTCTGGGGCAAGACCGAGGTGGATCAGCTCGTCGATATCGTCAATCAGGTCGATGGCGTCGAAGGCACCGATGGCGAGGACAAGCTGGGCCAGCCCATGCTGGCCCTCCGCCGCATCGTGGAACTCGGCGATTTCAGCGGGCAGGCCAGCGCCTTCTACTTCCCTTATTTCCGCGACCGCACGTTTCTGGGCGAGGAATCGCGCCTGCGCTCTCCCATCGTGATCGATGGCGAGGATGCGCGCTACGAGACCGGCGGCGACGAATGGACCCCCAGCTTCGCCGCGCGTCTGGCCGGATTCTACGGCGATATCGACGCGGGTATCCACGTCTTCCACGGCCTCGGCCGCGATCCGGCTTTCGAGGTCAGCCGCGTCGCCCTGATCGGAGGACGACCCGTCCCCACCGAACTGCGCCCCGTCTATGGCCGCATCACGCAGGTCGGTTTCGACGGCCAGTACACATCCGGCGCGACCCTCTGGAAAGCCGAGGCCATAGGCCGCTTCGACCAGCGCAATCTCGCTTTCGAGAAGGAGGATTACGCTGCCGCCATCGCCGGGGTCGAGCACACGCTCTACGGCATCGGCGGCACCGAATTCGACCTCGGCCTGATCGCCGAATATGCCTATGACAGCCGGGGCAGCCGCGCTCTGACCCCCTTCGAGAACGACCTCGTCCTCGGCGCGCGCTTTGCCCTGAACGACGCGCAGGATACCGCCGCCCTCCTCACGGCGGCGGTCGATACCGAGACGCAGGAAACCGTCCTGCGGCTGGAGGGCGAGCGCCGTCTGGGTGACGGCTTCAAGCTGGAGATCGTCGGGCAGGCCTTCCTGAACACCGACGACGATTCCCTTGCCCATGCCCTGCGCGAGGACCACTCGCTGCGCATCACCCTTTCGGCATTCTGGTGAGCGTGGACGAGCATATCTTCGTCGTCCGACCGGGCATCGGCGATACCCATGCCGAGATCGTCCGCCATGCCGCCGAGCTGTTCGGGGGTTTCGGCTACACGAAAACCAATATCGGCGAGATCGCCGAGCGGGTCGGCATGTCGCCGGGCAATCTCTACCGCTATTACCGCAACAAGCAGGCCATCGGCGAAGAGGTCGTGCGCAGCTATCTCGTCCAGTCCGAAGCGGTGATGGAAGCCGCCATCGCGTCGGAAACCGACCCCGAGGCCCGCCTGCGCGCGATGGTCTCGGTCGGCATCGGCGGCGTCCTCGCCGCCCTGCGCGAAGCCCCGCGCATGGTGGAACTGGCCGACATGATCTGCGCCGGAGACAGCGGCATCCTGCGCACCCATATCGAGTGGAAGATCGCCACCTTCGAGCGCCTGCTGCGCGAGGGCATCGACGCCGGACTCTGGCACGTGGACCACCCTTCCGCCTTCGCCGAAACCCTCCTCGACGCCACCCGCGCCTTCTGGAACCCCGCTTCCGTCGCGGTGCTCGACCCCGCGCGCGTACCCGAGCGGATCACCGGCGTGCTGGATGCGCTTCTTGCGGGGATCAGGGCTGGTTGAACATGTTCCTTACCTACCGCTGGCAGGAGAGGACTCCAAACGCACCGGCGGAAGCGTGATCCTTCACACCCTCTCCTTCACGCATACCGCCCCGGCCCGAGCAATTCGAACGCCGTGATCTCGAACTCGTAGAGACCCGTCCCGTCCGGCGTCTGCGCGCGGGCGATCAGCTTGCCGTCCTCGTCGTGGTAGACCGCATGGGCCGTATGCAGCGCGCGATAGCAATGGTCGCCGTTCGGATAGATGTACTTTATCATCGGTGTGCCTTTCGTGAACGATCCCGCCACCCTGACACGCCCCTGCTGCCACCGTCCTGTCAGCAGCAGAACGGAAAATCCCATGAGCCGCGCCGACCGCATGTTCGAAATCGTCCAGATGCTCCGCCGCGCCGACCGGCCCGTGACGGCGGCGATGCTGGCCGGGCATCTGGAGGTCGCCCTGCGCACCGTCTACCGCGATATCGCCGCGCTTCAGGCCCAGCGCGTTCCCGTCGAGGGCGAGGCGGGCATCGGCTACATCCTGCGCCCCGGTTACGACCTGCCGCCCCTGATGTTCGACGCGGAGGAACTGGACGCCATCGCCACGGCCCTGTCGATGCTGCGCCGTACGCCCGACCCCTCGCTGAACGAGGCGGCGGCCTCGGCTCTCGCCAAGATCGTCGATGTCCTGCCCGAAGGCGGCGCGTTCGACCCCGAGGATCCCGTCATGCTGACCTCCCGCTGGCACGACGTGCCGCCCCCGGCCATCGACCCCGAAATCCTGCGCCGGGCCATCCGCGACGAGACCGTGCTGACCCTCGCCTATCGCGACGAACAGGGCGAGGACACGCTGCGCGACATCCGTCCGCTGGCCCTCGTCTATTACATCGGCAGTCAGGTGATCGCCGCATGGTGCGAGCTGCGCGCGGATTTTCGCCACTTCCGCATCGACCGCGTTCTGGACTGCGCGCCGAACGGGCGTACATTCCGGGGCGAGGGCCATGCGCTGCGCCTGCGCTGGCGCGAGGGACACGAGATCGAATGAGGATCACCATGACCACCATCGGCACCCGCACGCCCCCCGCCAGCGCGGCGCTCTCCCGTTTCGTCGTGCTGGATCTGACCCGCGTGCGCTCCGGCCCCACCTGCGTGCGCCAGCTCGCCGACTGGGGCGCGGATGTCATCAAGATCGAGGCCCCCGAGGACACCGCCGAGATGGGCGGCCCCCGCGCGGGGGCAGATTTCCAGAACCTCCACCGCAACAAGCGCAGCCTGACCCTCAACCTCAAATCCGAGGCCGGAATGCGCATCTTCCGCCAACTCGCCGACAGGGCCGACGTCATCGTCGAGAACTTCCGCCCCGACGTGAAGACCCGCCTCGGCATCGATTACGACACCCTCTGCGCCACCAATCCCGGTCTCGTCTACGCCTCCATCTCCGGCTTCGGGCAGGACGGCCCCCTGGCCACCCGCCCCGGCTTCGACCAGATCGCGCAGGGCATGGGCGGCCTCATGTCCATCACCGGCGAACCGGGGCAAGGCCCGATGCGCGTCGGCATCCCCATCGCCGATCTCTGCGCGGGTATCTTCGCGGCGCAGGGAATCCTCGTGGCCCTGCTCGAACGCGAAGCCTCCGGGCGCGGCCAATGGGTGCAGACGTCCCTCCTGCAAGCACAGGTCTTCATGCTCGACTTTCAGGCCGCCCGATATCTCATGGACGGCGATATCGCGGGGCAGGCGGGCAACGACCACCCCACCGTCATCCCCACCGGCGTCTTCGCCACCTCCGACGGCCACATGAACATCGCCGTGGCCGGAGAAGTCATCTGGCAACGCTTTGCAGAGGCGATGGGGCGCGAGGACTGGATCACCGATCCCCGCTTTGCCGATGCCGATGGCCGCTCCGGGAACCGCGCCGCCCTCAACGCCGAGATCGGCGCGATCACGTCGGGCAAAACGACCGCCCACTGGGTCGATATGCTGACCGGGGCAGGGGTACCTGCAGGCGAGATCAACGACATCGGCGGCACCTTCGCCAACCCGCAGGTCCAGCATCTCGGCATGGCCGCCCCCATGACCAGCCATGAGCGCGGCGACACCCACGCCGTCGCCCAGCCCATCGAACTCAGCCGCACCCCCACCACCATCACCGCCCCGCCCCCCAGAGCTGGCGAACACGCCGACGCGATCCTTGAGGGGTTGGGCTACGACGAGGCAGCGATCAAGAAGATGAGAGAAGAGGGAGCGATCTGACGAAGCCAGTACGATGAAACTCCCTCCCCGTTTACGGAGAGGGCAGGGGTGGGGCGCGCCGCAGGCGCTTGTCGATACGGCTCGCGAGTTCCGAAATTTCGTCGGCTGTCGTCGTTCGATCCTCAGTGGGACTTCCGCAACCGCACCACCACATCCACGCTGGCGATCTCCATCCCCTCGGGGGCATCGGGCAGGGAAGCAAACGCCACGGAACCGACCGGCGCATCCGCGATGGTGCCGTCGTCTTCATGGTAGAAATGCGGATGGTCGTCGCTGCGGGTGTCGTAATAGACGCGCCCCGGCTCGATGACGATCTCGCGCAGCAGGCCCACCGAGGTAAACGCCTTCAGCGTGTTGTAGACCGTCGCCAGCGACACCCCCGCATCCGCCTCCAGCGCCTCGCCATGCAGGGCCTCCGCCGTCAGATGCCGGTGTCCGCCCCCGAGCAGCAGATCGGCGAGCGCACGCCGTTGCCGCGTCGGTCGCAGGCCCGCACGCGCCAGCCACGCCGCACTGCATTCCGTCTGCATCACAGGAGAAACCTCGCTCATGCCCTTGACGATACGGCGCTTTTCCCCGGTTTTCAACAGGTGTAGTTCATCCCCAGCCGTCCGCCATCGACATAGATCGTCTCGCCGGTGATGTAGCTGGCCTTCTCCGATGCCAGGAACGCCACCACGTCCCCGATCTCCCGCGCATCGCCGACCCGGCCCAGCGGTGTGCGCGACATGACGCGCGCCATCGCCGTGGGGTCCGCGTTCACCCCGGCCATCATCTCGGTATCGATGGACCCCGGCCCGACCGCATTGACCCGGATTCCATGGGCGGCCAGCGCCAGCGCCGAAGCCTTGGTCAGCTGCATGATCCCGCCCTTGGAGGCGCAATAGGCCGGAATCGTGGGGATCGCGACCTGCGCATTGATCGAGGACATGTTGACGATGGCCCCCCCGATCCCCCGATCGATCATCGTCCGCGCCGCCCGCTGCGTCGCGATGAAGGGCGCGAGCAGGTTGAGGTCCAGCACCTGCTGGAAGCGATCCGGCGTCACCTCCATGAAGTCTTCCGGCATCGCGATTCCGGCATTGTTGACGAGGATCGAGACCGGCCCGTGATCGGCTTCCACCCTGTCGAACACGCCCAGCAGCGCCTCGCGATCCGCCACATCGACGCCGAGGCCCACCGCGCCGTCTCCCATCTCGCCCGCCGCCTCGGCGACCGCGTGGGCCTTTATATCGACCAGCACCACCTGCGCGCCGTCCTCCGCCAGTGCCTTTGCGCAGGCCAGACCGATTCCCTGCGCCGCCCCCGTGACCAATGCGATCTTCCGTGTCATGGTTGTCTCCCCGTCGAAAATTTCCCGTTCCCCTTAACAGAGCCGCCCCATGTTTTCACCCGAGATCGTCGAGCGCGCCCTGGCCCGCTTTCCCCGCCACCTCGCCACCCATGCCCCCACGGCGCTGGAGGCCATGCCCCGCCTCGGGGCCTCCCTCGGTCTCGCCCTGACGGTCAAGCGCGACGACTGCACGGGCGTCGCCTTCGGCGGCAACAAGGTCCGCCAGCTCGAATTCTACATCGGCGCGGCGGAGGCCAGGGGGTCCGACACCATCCTCATCACCGGCGCGGTCCAGTCCAACTTCGTCCGCACCGCCGCTGCCATGGCGAGGCGCGCGGGCATGGACTGTCACGTCCAGCTCGAGGAGCGCGTCCCCGATATCGACGATACCCATCGCCGCAACGGCAATGTCCTGCTCGATCACCTCTTCGGCGCGACGATCCACACCTTCCCCGAAGGCGAGAACGAGGACGCCGCCGATGCCGCGCTGGAGGGAATCGCCGAGACCCTGCGCGGCGAGGGCCGCAAACCCTACATCATCGGCCTCGCCGCCAGCACCCCGCCGCTCGGGGCACTGGGCTACATGATCGGCGCGATGGAACTGGCGGAGCAGCATGGCGGCGATCTCCCCTACGACGAAATCCTCGTCGCCTCGGGCAGTGCCCAGACCCATTGCGGCATCCTCTTCGGCCTGCGGGCGCTCGGGATCGACACTCCCGTCCGGGGCATCTGCGTCCGCCGCGCGGCGGATATCCAGGAGGCCCGTGTCGCGCGTCGCCTCGAGGACATGGCCGCCCTCACCCGCCTCGACCTGGCCATTCCCGACGCCGACGTCCGCTGCTTCCACGACGCGCGCGAGAAAGGCTACGGCCGGATGAGCGACGCCACCCACGCTGCCATCCTGCGCACGGCCCGTACCGAGGGCCTGCTGCTCGATCCGGTCTATACCGGCAAGGTCATGGCGGGCCTCATCACGCTCCACGAACGCGGCGAACTGGCCGGATCGCGCATCCTCTACTGGCACACGGGCGGCCAGCCGGCTCTCTTCGCCTATGCGGATGCGCTCGTTGCGGAGTCGGCAGAACGCTCTGGCTGAGGCAGTATTCATCCATGTTTAAAGGATCGTGGTCCTTATGCCGGTCGAAGCCTGCTTCGTCGTCAGCACAGGACCATGCCAGTGTCGTCAGTTCCCAAAGTCTCGACGACCGATCTGGTCAGCGGCTCCTGCCGGATATTCGAGCGGTTGCGTACGGCGATCTGGATCTTCGATTTCGATCTGTGCCGGGTCATCTGGGCCAACGAGGCCGCTCTGAGGGTATGGGGTGCCGACAGTCTCGCACAGCTATGCGAGCGGGAAATGTCGCAGAATATGTCCGTCGGCGTCAGGACGAGGCTGAAGCAGTACCGGACGGACCTCGCGGATCTCTCGATCAGCGCGAAAGAGGTCTGGACTCTCTATCC
>ENA-ORXU01002859-ORXU01002859.1-marine-metagenome-genome-assembly--contig:-NODE-2859-length-11284-cov-16.588650_pt1 | contig 11284 bp, 10 predicted proteins | sample MGYA00237869_ERZ511484 | MGnify/ENA metagenome assembly ERZ511484 | reverse complement strand
GAAATTGTAAAAAGCAGTGGATTTATGTTGTTTCAGACCCCAACAAAGGGTTCTACAAAAAGTTCCGTCACCCCCTAAATATTCAGTTTCCGGCAAAAGATAAAACATTAGGGTGGTTAAAAATGCAGAAAAGCGGCTTGTTGTTCACACTAGTACACAGCGGCTCAAATACGCCAATAGTTAAATATCGGCGTTTCTACGGAAAATAGTGATCCCATACTATGGGTCTACTTACGCCATCGTGTACTAGTGAGATACCGTTCAAAATACATATAAGAGAATGAACAATGCAAGCCGCCGTAACAAGAATAATAACCGCATTAGATTTCGTTGTGCAAAATACGCCCATCGGGACGAACATAAATATATTGCGTCTGCTATGGGCGATGATAAATGGCTCGTTTCTGGTAAGCCGTGGAGCGGTGCATGGAGCATTGAAAGCCAGTGACTTTGAAGACGAGAGACAAGACGCGCTTGGTCGGCGTTAAGGTATGGTTCATGACAGTAGAGCGCTGTCTCGGCATCGGAAACCGGCGGAAAGAGAAAGCCAGTTGCACCATCTTCCAAGTAGCGGTAGAGTTTAGAATATTCGTACGTTGAAGGGCGTATCATACAGTCGATATCATTGTGATGACATAGCTCAATCAGGTACTGACTTTCGCGCTCGTTCATGGCATGATGCTCTAGGTCAAGCCATATCCCATCGTATTTGCAGTGTGTAGCATAGCGGATAAAAAAAGGGAGGGTGTGGACCCATTGCACAGATATTTGCAAAGTCACCATTCCGAAATTTGGCTAACATTTTACTTTTTCTCATGAAGCTTTCCATAGTAGAAAAAAGCCATTTGACAGTGATTTATGAATATGCTAATCTGGTACTGTAACTAAAGCAATTGATTATTCCAATCCGTTGTTTTTGCCCCAATACAAAATCTCTTATCTACACAATTTAAACATAACGCTCTACAATAAACTTTTTTAGCAAGCTATAATATTCAGCAGCAAAAACGCAACAGCGAGGCATTCATGCTAAAGCCTTTAGGGTCTGTTTGAATATTCACCGTACCGTTCGCTCTGGTAACAATTAGGGGTGTGATATGCCTTTCCCTAGCTATCAAGAGCCACATTACAACATATCCAACAGTGCCAAGAAGTCAATACCACTTTATCTAAAAGTATCCGCCACGGACGTAGTGGCGTCAAAGAAGATATTGCATTCCACAGCACTATAGTTAGCAGCAACCCAGAATTCAATTTTAATCGAGCTCACTCCCCTGCTCGTCAACTATTTCCGTTTAAACCCATACCACAATCCATCTTTATCCGTCATAATTCAGAGCGCGTTATTGCCGAACACAAGCAAATCATCGAAGCGGTACAGGTACACGACACCTCTGCATTGCATCAAACGTTGGTAACACATCTTTATCTATAGAAAGATGGATCCGTAACGTTTTGATAATACCTAAACTTTATTTTTGAAGTTTATTGCTCCAAACCCAGTAGTCCATCTTGAGTCATCTACATCAATTCCCACTATATATTTCAATACTACAAAGGAGAAGTCTATGTCGCGTTTGACAAATGTCAATCCAAAAAGGCAGCTTTCAACTTGGGCGCTTTTCGCAAGCCTGTTGATTGTATTGTCCCTCGTTCTTGCTGCCTGTGGTGGTGGAGCGGCTGAAGCACCTGCCGCCGAAGCTCCCGCAGCAGAAACAGAAGCTGAAGCTCCCGCGGAAACAGAGGCAGAAGCACCTGCAGAGGAAGCAGCTGCCGATGAAGGTGAAGCCGATGGTTCGAGCTTGCTTGGTGAAATCGAGGGACCGGAAATTATCACCGATGAAGCTGCCTTCCCAACTGAATTGAACGAAGCCCCAATGCTGGCCGAAATGGTTGATGCTGGTGACCTACCGCCAGTTGAAGAACGCCTCCCCCCCATCGAAAATCTGCTCGTCATCGACCCAGTCCACGAGATTGGTGAATATGGCGGTACATGGCGACGTGGTTTCCTTGGGCCAGCTGATGGGCAGAATGGTCATCGTGTAGCAGGTGGTGATCGCTTCGTCTTCTGGGATGCGGAGAACTTCCCCGAAGTTGTGCCAAACCTTGCCAAGAGCTGGGAAATCAACGACGGCGGGAAAGAGATTATTGTCCACTTCCGCGAAGGTGTGAAATGGTCTGATGGTGAACCCTTTACAACTGCTGATGTCATGTTCTGGTTCGACAATATGTACAACAACGACGAGCTGGTTTCTGTTCAGTCTCCATTCTTTAACCTAACTGAAGGCGCGACACTCGAGGCTTTGGATGACTATACACTGCGCTTTGGTTTTGAGTTTGAAAACAGCCTTTTCCTAGAAATTTTAGGGGCTTCTGTAAGTGTTTTTGGTGGTCATGCTATATTTGGCGATGTAGCTCTGGGTGGTTTTGCACCAGCACACTACATGGAGCAGTTCCACGCCGATTTCGCTGACGAAGCTGATCTCAATGCAGCGGTAGATGAAGCTGGCTTTGACAACTGGGTCAACCTTTTCAAGGACAAGAATACTTGGCAGAAGAATCCAGACTTGCCTGTTCTAACCCCTTGGAAGACAGAGAATCCAATCACGACCGACAATTGGGTATTGGTCCGCAATCCGTACTATTATGGTGTAGACTCTGCTGGTAATCAGCTCCCCTATATTGACCGTATCTCTATGACTCTGGCTGAAGAGCCACAGGTTCTCAATCTACGCGCCATTGCGGGCGAGTATGACTATCAGGCTCGTCATGTGGCACTTGCTAACCTGCCAGTTCTAATCGAAAATGCCAAAGCAGAGGGGTATTCAGTTGCTCTGGATCCAGCTCAGCATGGTGCAGATGGTGTGATTCAGATTAACCAAAGTTATCGTGGCGATGACGAAATTGCTAAGTGGCTACAAGAGGCGGACTTCCGCCGTGCGCTTTCACTAGCCATTGATCGCGACTCGATTAACGAGATTATTTTTCTGGGTATTGGCACACCAGGCTCGGCTGTTGTAGCCGAAACATCGCCCTTTAACCCCGGTCCAGAATATCGAGATTTGTGGTCTACACTCGATGTCGATCAGGCGAACGCCCTGCTCGATGGTCTTGGCTTAACGGAACGAGACGCTGATGGCTTTCGCGTGCGTACAGACAACGGTGAACGCCTTGCGCTAGAGATGAACTCCGTTCCTGCCTTTATTGAATTTACTAAACTTGCAGAGCTAGTCAAGGCAGATTGGGCCGAGATTGGTATTTTCGTTAATGTGCTTGAGCAAGAGCGTGGTTTAGTATTTACCCGCCGCGATGCAAATGAGTTGCAGATGTTCCTATGGCAGAACGATGGTACAGATGAGCTATTCCTCTTCCCATACCATGCTCTTCCAGTAACAGGTCTTTCGGGTACAGGGCCAGGCTTTGGCAACTGGTATGCTTCTGCTGGTGAAACTGGTGTAGAACCAACCAGCGAAAGCGTGCTAAAAGTCATCGATCTATTTGATCAGGGCCTGAAGGCAACTGCTGAAGAGCGCATTGAAATTGGTCAAGAGCTATGGCGCATCATTACCGACGAGGTCTACTCTATCGGCACCGTCGGTCAGTCTGGTGCCTTTATGGGTGTGCGTGTCTATAGGGACAATATGGGCAACATCCCCAGCCGCCAGTTCAACATTCAGGCTGGTCAGACACCAAATGTTTCTCGACCATCGACCTTCTTCTTCAAGAGCGAGTAATACTGCTTGACACGATGATAAGATGACAAGATGACTACTGCTACGATTGTCATCTTGTCATCCCTTTATCTTGTCATAACGGCGGGGATCTTCGCCCTTTTTCAACCAGTTGGCAACAGCATCCGTGCAATCGAATTCTGTTTGATTTCGACATCTCTCGGTGATTGATATGTTCGCAATACGACGAGTATTTTCTGGCATAATTCGAGGTGAACAATGAGTGCTGTAGCGAAATTAGTCTCTCCAAAAAAATACTTGGAGCTTGAGCGAAAAAGCGAAGTCAGGCACGAATATATTGATGGGCGAATGGTTGAAATGACAGGTGCCAGTGAGAATCATAACAAAATAACGGGCAACATAATATTTGTATTAAAAGGCCATTTTCGCGGAGGATCTGGCGGCGCCTACTCAAGCGACATGCGCGTGAGGATTCCCTCAACTGGCCGTTACACGTATCCCGATGTTGTTGTGATCTCAGATCAATCAGTGATAGAGGAAGAAGAACTAGATGTTCTACTAAATCCAGCCGTGATCTTCGAAGTGCTTTCCGAAACTACGGCCAACTATGATCGGGAGAAAAATTTCAACACTACCGCACTATCGAAACGCTCCAAGAATATCTGATGGTCTCCCAAGATTCGCATCATGTTGAACATTACATACGCCAACGCTATGGTGGGTGGTTGCTCACAGAAGCGACACGGCCCAGCGACACGATCCATTTACCAACAATCAGCTGCAATCTACCCATGGCAGAAGTTTATCATGGCACTGAAATCGAGAGCAGCAAGAACGGCTTAAACGGTTAGCAAGTATAGTCTACCGACACCCTCTATTAACCTATATTCAGAACACTTATGGTCTCATACATTATTCGACGCCTCCTTGCAGGTGTGCTCACAATTTTCGCTGCAACAATCATCTCGTTTGCTGCCATCCAAGCCCCCCCAGGCGACTTTGTAGATGCCTATATTGCCAACTTGCAAAGCACAGGAACCATCCTGAGTGCAGAGGAAGCAGAAGGTCTGCGCATCCAATATGGGCTGGATCGGCCCATCTATGTGCAATATTATAAGTGGATGGCCCTGATGGCGGGGGGTGACTTTGGCATGGCGATGGAGTACAACCGCCCTGTACGCGAGGTAATCGGCGACCGCATGACGTTAACGGTGATAGTTTCACTCGCCGCTGTCATTTTCATTTGGATCATGGCGCTACCAATCGGCATTTACTCCGCCGTAAAACAGTACTCCATTGGCGATTATTTCTTTACATTTATCGGCTTTGTGGGAATCGCGATCCCAAACTTTATGCTGGCGCTCGTTGTGCTCTATGTGAGCTTTAAATATTTAGATGTCGATCAGATCGGCGGATTGTTTTCCACCGACATGAATCTGGCCCCATGGGGTTGGCCCAAAGTTTGGGACTTGATCAAGCATCTACCTCTGCCTGCAGTTATCTTGGGTATGGCAGGCATGGCCGAAGTTGTACGCATCATGCGAGCCAATCTGCTAGACGAATTGCGCAAACCTTATGTCGTCACCGCCCGCGCCAAGGGACTCTCTGAAACGCGTGTAATAATGAAGTACCCCGTGCGCGCCGCCATGAATCCATTTGCCAGCACTATCGGCTACATTTTTCCCTTTATTGTATCGGGCAGCATAATCGTTTCGCTTGTGCTCAGTTTGCCTACTGTTGGGCCACTGCTCTTCAAGGCATTGATTGCGCAAGATCTCTTTTTATCGGGCACCATTCTGCTGCTGCTCTCGGTCTTGACCGTTGTTGGTACCTTTATTTCGGATCTGCTTCTGCTCTGGATAGATCCACGTATTCGCCACGGCATGGAGGGTAGTAACTAATGAGCGCGACACTAGAAAAGCCTCTATCCGAACTACCAGATCCCAAACCAGCCGATTTTGACGACCAAACTGGTGAAGCGGATCGCCTTATGGTTGCCACCCAGTGGCAGCTCATGTGGTGGCGTTTCCGCAAACACAAATTAGCCATCGCCGCCGCAATCGTGCTTGCCTTTTTCTATATTATTGTGATCGGTGCAGATTTCTTTGCCTACTCCGATCCGCTAGAAGATAACGCCGAAATTCTACTACTCAAGCCACAGCCGATTCAATGGTTTGATGGCGACGAGTTCCGCCCCCATGTTTTTGGCTTTACAGGCAAACGCGATCCAAAAACCTTTAAAAAAGTGTACACTCCCGATCCTGAAATTAAACTCCCGCTCAAATTTTTTGCCGAAGGGTACGAATATAAATTTCTGGGCATCTTTGAAACGAATAAGCATTTAATTGGTGTTGAAGGTAGCCGTGCCGAAGAAGCACTTTTTATTATGGGAACCGACGGACTTGGTCGCGATCTATTTTCTCGACTCATGGTCTCCACCCGCATCTCTATGACAATCGGCTTGGTTGGTGTGGCTGTCAGCCTCTTCTTGGGTATTCTACTCGGTGGACTATCTGGTTTGTACGGCGGCATTGTTGACTCGGCAATCCAACGTCTAATCGAGATCGTGCGCTCGGTGCCAACCATTCCGCTGTGGATGGCCTTGGCTGCTGCGGTACCATCGGATTGGCCAATTACGCGTGTCTATTTCTTCATCACACTTATTCTGGGCGTCATCGGCTGGACAACGCTTGCCCGTGTCGTACGCGGCCGCTTCCTTTCGTTGCGCTCCGAAGACTTTGTCACTGCTGCCGAACTTTCTGGTGCTAGTCAATTGCGCATCATTTTTCGCCACATGGTCCCTTCGTTTCTCAGCCACATCATCGCCGCCACTACCCTCGCATTGCCAGCCATGATCATTGCCGAGACAGCACTCAGTTTCCTTGGATTGGGGCTACGTCCGCCGGCGGTTAGCTGGGGCGTGCTGTTGAAAGATGCGCAAAATATTCAGGCCGTGGCAATTTCACCGTGGCTACTGCTTCCCGCCATCCCCGTTATTTTGGCGGTGCTGGCCTTTAACTTCTTGGGTGACGGTTTGCGCGATGCCGCAGATCCATATGGATAATATGATTAAAGAACATCCCATTCTCTCAATTCAAAATTTAAAAACTTATTTCCACCAAGATGAAGGTGTTGTCAAAGCGGTTGATGGTGCAAGCTTTGATGTTTTTTCTGGCAGAACGCTTGGCGTGGTGGGTGAAAGCGGCTGTGGTAAAAGCGTCACAGCCCGTTCGATCTTGCAGATCGTAGACAAGGGTGGCGCGATTGAGGGTGGCGAAATACTATTGCGCCGCCCAAATGGCTCTCAGGTCGATGAAGTTGATCTGACGAAGCTTGATCCGAATAGCAAGCAGATGCGGTCGATCCGTGGCGATGAAGTTGCGCTCATCTTTCAAGAACCGATGACTTCGTTTAGCGCATTTCATACGGTTGGCAACCAAATTATTGAAGCGATCCGCATACATAAGGATATCAGCAAAAAAGAGGCACGCGAAGAAGCCATCGAGCTATTGCGATTGGTCGGCATTCCGCAGCCAGACCGACGCATAGACGAATATTCGTTCCAGCTGAGCGGGGGTCTGCGCCAGCGTGTGATGATCGCGATGGCGCTCTCTAGTGATCCGAAGGTGTTGATTGCAGATGAGCCAACCACCGCCCTCGATGTGACCACTCAAGCGCAAGTGCTCGATCTGCTGCGCACGCTGCAAGAGGAAAAGGGGCTAGCCATCATCCTGATTACGCATGATATGGGTGTAATCGCCGAGATGGCTGATGATGTGGTCGTAATGTATTTGGGTCGAGTAGTTGAAAAGGGGCCAGTGGATGAAATTTTCCACGCACCAAAGCATCCCTACACGCGCTTGCTATTGCAGTCAATCCCCAGTATTTTCGCCGAGCCGCGTACCAAGTTGGCCACCATCAGCGGTTCGATCCCGCACCCATACAATCGACCACAGGGCTGTCCATTCCATCCCCGCTGCCCCGACTTTATGCCTGGCACTTGCGATGTGCATGAACCAACCTTGCAACAAGAAAACAAGTCGCAGAGCGTTAGCTGTTTTTTATATAGTAAATAACGGATTCCTGGTTCCTCACGCTCCGCGTGGAACAAGTTTCTCAAACAACTAGAACAGAGTAGAGCTTTTGGAAACCAAACCACTTCTCGAAATCAACAATCTGAAAAAATATTTTCCCATCCGCAAAGGGCTGTTGCGTCAACTTGCCGGTCATGTAAAGGCTGTAGATGACGTTAGCTTTACGATCAATAAAGGTGAAACCCTCTCCTTAGTCGGCGAAAGTGGCTGCGGGAAAACAACGACATCTCGCTGTATTCTGCGTGCGCTACCGCCAACCGATGGTGAAATTAATTTTCTCACCACAGACAATCGCGTGGTCGATATTGCTAGTGTGCCCAAACGCGAGTTGAAACCATTACGGCGTCAAATGCAGATGATCTTTCAGGATCCATTCTCGTCACTCAACCCGCGCATGACCGTACACGATATCATCACCGAACCACTACTGGTTAATCAAGTCGGTACCAAGCAAGGTCGGCGGGATCGTGTTGCCGATCTGCTAAAGTTAGTCGGTTTGCCGCCCGAATTTATGAACCGTTACCCGCACGCGTTTAGCGGGGGTCAGCGCCAACGGATCGGCATTGCTCGCGCGCTAGCACTCAACCCCGCACTCATTGTGGCTGATGAACCCGTCTCGGCATTGGATGTATCGGTGCAGGCACAGATCGTGAATCTGATGCTTGATCTGCAAGACGAATTAGGCATGGCCTATCTCTTTGTGGCCCATGATTTAAGCGTGGTCAAACATGTGAGCGATCGCGTTGCAGTCATGTACGTGGGCAAAATTGTCGAGATCGCCGAGACAAATGCGCTTTTCAAGACCCCCAAGCATCCCTATACCGAGGCGCTGCTCTCAGCCGTGCCCAAGCCGGATCCACGTTTGCGGTCGGAACGCATCATACTAGAAGGTGACGTTGCCGATCCTGCAAACCCACCCAGTGGTTGCTACTTCCACCCCCGCTGTGGATACGCCACCGATCTGTGCAAAACAACGACACCCGAATTGACTGAGGCATTCCCTGGTCATTGGGTTGCTTGTCATCGCGTGCAAGAAATCGAGCTAGTCGGCGTTGAAGACTAATAGGGATAGGGGACTGGGGATGAGGGGTAGGTAACAGCCGATTCCCGAACCCCATTCCCTAGTCCCCTATTTTTACTTCCCAAAATCTTCACATCGATCTAAACCACATACTCATGTAAGGGAAAACCATGTATCCGAATCCGCTCAAACAGAAGCTAAAAGGTGGTGACCTTGTTTTTGGAACCAATGTCCCTGTGGCATCAGCCCGTGCAGCCGCGGTCTGCTGTCAAGCCGATATTGACTTTCTCTGGATAGACACCGAGCATTCCCACTTTGGCATCGAAGCGCTCGAAACGATTCCCGCAATCGTGCGGAGCCTTGGGGTCGCGCCGCTGATCCGCGTGCCGTGGAATGATCCGGCGTTAATCAAAAAAGCCTATGATGTGGGTGCGGTCGCAGTGATGATACCGCAGGTCAATACCGCAGCAGAGGCGGCTAAGGCAGTGGAGTACGCATTTTATCCGCCGATTGGGCAGCGAGGCGTATCACCAAGCTGGCCAGCGCTGAATGGAGAAAACTGGACCGATGTGATCAAAAGCGCCAACGATGAAACGGTCTTAATTGTGCAGATCGAGAGCGTCGAAGCGTACAACAACATCGAAGAAATCGCGGCCGTACCCGGCGTCGATGTGCTCTTCGCTGGCCCGATGGACCTCTCTGCTTCGCTCGGCGTCGTTACAGATCTGCGGAACGAAAAGGTGCTAAATATTCTTGAAAATATCCCCATGCGTGTGGGTCCAGATGGCCCAGCAATTGCGACAACGCTCAGCAACATTGATGAGATTCAAGAAAAATTCCGCTGGGGCTACCGCATGATGAATGTGGGCAGTCCACTCGGATATGGTGTGCAGGTTGTGAATGATCACATTGCTACATTGAAAGCAAATCCAAACGGATAAACCAAAAAAGCCACAAAATATGATGTTCTCCCAATAACTGGACCACGTGTTAAGGTATAAAAAGGCAGTTCAAAACATGTGGAGACAAAATGGGAAAACAAAGAAAACAACATAGTGCTCGGACAAAATTTCGAGTGTCATTGACGGCAGCGCAGGAAATAGAAGCGGTAAGTGCGATAGCGAGCAGATATGAAGTAGCGCCAACGCAGGTAAGTAACTGGAAACAGCATTTACTGAAGAATGGTGAGAGCCTATTTGAAGGGAAAATAAGCAAGCCGAATCAAGAGGATGAAAAAATAATCAAGGAGGTATATGAACAAATTGGCCGACTCCAGATGGAAGTGGAGTGGCTGAAAAAAAATCTGCCCGATTCAGTTAATCAATTGCGTAGTTGTATAGATGTAACAAACAGAGAGATAAGCATTCGACGCCAGTGTGAGCTAGTCGGACTGAATCGTTCAAGCTATTACTTTGAACCAGCAAGGGAAAGTGAATACAATCTGCTTCTGATGGAATTGCTGGATAAGCAATACCAAGAAACCCCGTTTTGGGGTCGGCGTAAGATGACGCTTTGGTTGGAAGAAAAGGGACACAGAGTCAATGTCAAACGTGTAGCTCGATTGATGCGTCTAATGGGAATCGAGGCAATCTATCCAAAGCCAAAAACCACAAATGCAGCATTAGGCTATAAGATATCCCCCTATTTGTTGCGAAACCTTGAGATAAACCGACCTGATTTGGTCTGGTGTACAGATATTACGTATATTCCGATGGCTGGTGGATACATGTATTTGGTGGCAGTAATGGATTGGTATAGCCGATATGTTGTCTCTTGGCAGCTTTCCAGTACAATGGATGTGCATTTTTGTGTTGATGCGCTGCGCGATGCGCTGAGGCAGAGCAAGCCGCAAATATTCAATAGTGACCAAGGGTCTCCACCCCGCCAACGTACAGCCAAGACGGTAATCCAAAGCCTCTTTCACCCTGAACAGGAGAGTTCTGAGCAAAAAATGCCTACGGAAACACGCCCTAAGAACAGACAACTCTGGGGACGACCACCCTTGATGGCAAAGATGCCGCCTTGGAGAGGCTCAAACCCCTCGTACAAGAGCGCAACGGCACCCATATGAACATTGTATCGCTCTTGCAGATGGCTGTGAGGCACTTCAAAAGCGGATACAGGAGCACTTCCCTGACTTTGTCCTAGTTCTCGATTTCATTCATAACCTGTAGATCCGACTGCTAAGAGAGCAGCCTAACACCGAACTTAGGTGGCACGAGTTTGACCCTCGGCTATCACCAACAAAATCCGTAATCACTCCACACGAAACTTCCTTAAAAGCCGCGCTCACCAGTGCTCAGCTAAAGTGACCATTGACGGCAACTTTACCACGCAGAAACCACACTAATTGGCTAGATTGACTGCCTAAAAACCAATGCCACAACTAACAACTTTGATGACAAGGCTGAAAAGCCACTTTAACTCGTGACCAACTTTCAAGACCGTGACTTGGTGAGGTTTTTCTTTGCGGCTCG
>ENA-ORXU01002856-ORXU01002856.1-marine-metagenome-genome-assembly--contig:-NODE-2856-length-11298-cov-6.428304_pt1 | contig 11298 bp, 19 predicted proteins | sample MGYA00237869_ERZ511484 | MGnify/ENA metagenome assembly ERZ511484 | reverse complement strand
CCCCCGCCCGCTCCGCTTTCGGCTTCGGTGGACGCCGCTCTTGCCTCCGAAAATGTATCCATTTGCATGCACTCCACCGGCAATTTTCTCGAGTGATGTTTGGCTCGTACATCGTTCTTCTCGTTTTCGTATTTCCTTCTGCTCATCCTATAACAAGCAAAGTTTGGGTGATTTAATATTTTGTAGGATGAAAAAACAGCCATCATCCTCGTTTCTTCGGGCTCTGCACTCCCCCTTGTCCATCATCCTCCCCGAGGATGCCCCACTGCCGGCGCCGGATCCTCAGCTGGTGCTGGGGCGGACGCCGTTCCCGTCGTCGCAGCCGCCCTCGCCCCCCGTTCTTCCGCTGCTCGCAGTCGCTCCCTCCCATCCCCGGCGCGTGCTCGTTCCGGGCGATGGACTGGCGGCCGCTGCGGCAGCGGCGGCTGAAATCGTGGACAATCGCTCTGTCCCGATGCCGGGAAGCGATCTGGCGGGGGCCGAGCCCTACGAGTGACTCTTGGATGGCCGTGCTGACTAAGACGTACTCCTGTGGCCGCTTGTGACGCTGCAAACGGTAACTTGACGTGGCTAGGCAACAAAAATGCATAACATCGGAGCTACAGGAGTGTCTGGACGACATTTGTGGCTGTTGGTTAACATGGGTGGTGGTGGTGGGCGGCAGGTGATGCTCGTAGCCGGCCGTGAGAAAGTGCATTTATGTGACATGCCAGATCGAATGAATCCGTGTCTTGCGTAAGAAATTGGTGAGAGCCCGTTCCGGATCGGCGGCGACGAAGAAAACGGCGCAATTCTGGAAGGACAGAAATGCACCGAGGTGTATCTCAGCTCTACAAAACCCTTTGAGCGCTTACTTTTTTTCCTTGGATACCCATGCCACGGAGATCAGTTCTGCTGCTTCTCATCGTCGACCAAGGTCTAGAACAGCAGGGAAACCCCTTTTCTTGTGCGTCTAAATGCATGGAATGTATTTTTAGTTACGGTGACTATTTTGGATTTAAAATAGATGATCGCATTGCAGATTTTTCCTGAGAAAGACTGGATTCGTGGGCGGCCGGCAGAGGCTGTGATGGCCACTGGTGGGGAAATTGGCTATTTGGCAGAGCGTGTTGCTCGCCAGCTCGTCGGCCGGGCGCAAGACTGCCTCTGGCGCGGCCTATCGTCTCTACACTGTCAGCCCAGTCGAGTCCCCCTCCCCCCGCCCCTATCAGCCCCAACACGGGTCCGCCGGAGCCGGACCAATCATCTGACCTAGGAGCACCCCTGTACAGCCATGCTACGCGATGGTAGAGACCGGACAGCGCCGCTACGCTCTCTGATTGCGTATATCAGCTACTCTGAGTTCTTCTGCTTATGGTCAACTGTCGCCCATCCGCTTGGCACGCCATCGTGATCACAACTTGGATATGATTTGGATGGCTTAATGAGAACCCATTCAACTGATTTCGGCTCGGGCGGTAAACTGCAGCAACACTAACAGCGTCCATTTTTGTTGCAATCCTGCAGTGTCTCATTGTCTGCTGAGCTGCAAGAAGCTTTACTTACAAAAGTGCTGACATTTCATTGCCTCCCGCGTCAGCGACCCTATCTCAGCGAAGCAGGCACGCTACCGCACGAGCGATAGATGATGAGAAGAACGAGGAGACGGCATTCGGGGCTGTCGCCGCCCTGCCCATTTGACGGGTCATGGGCAACAGCTTCATGGACGCTTTCGGCATTACTCACGGAGATTGTGGCCCGTGGGCCTCCACGGAGTACCATCGGCGCCGGCGGGCTGGCCATTTCAGCGGTGCGGCGGTGGCGACGGCTGCGGACGCGGCGGGGCCTGCCACGCCAGCCCTTTGGTTTCTCGGGACTGCCGCGCCATCCCCCCTTCCCCCCGGCCTCCTTTCGATGGCGCGCGGCCCGAGATTGGACCCAGATTGGTCGTCCGGCTCAAAGATGACATCACCAGGCCTCGGGTTGAGGCTCGGGTTGCCGGCGGGCGCGTCAAGTGCCGATGTGGCTGTTCCTCCATGTCCCCCGTCTTCCGACGGCGCCACACATATCGGCACGGCTGCTGTCACGTCGGGACGGTCAGACATAGGGAGGGTGCTTGCTCTGGAGAGGCCGCGGACCGGCTGGTTGGCTGAGGTGCCAGCCGCCACCTCCGTCGACCCCGCCTCATGCCGTCTCCGACGGCACTAAAACTCGTCTGTTGACCGGTACCAGAAGGGAAACGCTTTTGTGGCGCAGGAGGTCAAGATGGGCTCGGCGTCGCACAGCGGTGTGCCCAGTGACGCAGATCCAAACGCCCTGACAAGTGAGGAAGCGAAGTTGGGTTTGTGAGTGATGCACGCTTCGGCGCCCTCTATTTACCCCACCTCTTCTGTTCCACTATCTGCGCCCAGGAAGAGCCCTGCCGCGGTTTCTGGCGGGCTGGCGCTGGACGCTTCACCCTCCCTCTTGCCGAGTGGTGCGCCGAAGGCGCCGTGGGTGCCCACTACAGTGGGTGAGACCGGGCCGGCGGGGACCTCCGAGCCTCGAGCTTCGAAGGGTGTGGCGGCGGATGAGGGTTTGGGCCCCCCTCCCACCCTGCCAATTCTCAGTGGTCCTGGCCTATTGTGCTTCTCACGAAAACTGGATCCGCAACATCCGCTTCAGCAACATGAACCGACCAATGAGCCAATAAATCAGTAAATTTGCAACGGAAGCTAATGGAAGAGGGTCCAGTTTGTGCGAGCAGCGCAGTAGTCAGTCAGTTCGTTGAGTGCCTGGGCGAGGCGCGAACGCCGACAGATCCAGCAGCTCTGGACAAAAAAACGGGTTTTAAAAGCCATCTTGTCAAAAGCCTGTCCATCTGCGGTGTCGGTGCGACACGCCAAAGGGCGTTTCGACGAATACATTGGGCAGCCCGCGAAGTTGCTGAAAACGACAGTGCGGAGGAGCCAGAGAAACAAACGCTTTGCGATGGATATACGCTTCAATCCGGTTGCAACACGCCCACGGGGCAGTCGGAGACACCCACGGCGCCCGACTGCCGCCAAGCAGGTCGGGCTGCTGGCATCCGTTGGCCTGGGCGATGCCAAGTTCAATCGGGTACGGGTATTTTTCGGCGGAGCGCTGAGCCTGACTGCTATTCTACTCGGTTTTCAGGAGGCTCGAGCATCCCCCATGACACTGACCACGATAGAGGTCTGTTTATCTGACACTGGCGCCCGTATGGCCCACCTCTCGCGGGTTGTGGATGGGCGGCTCTACGACCTGTGGTACGAGTGGCTGTTTGTGGTATTAACAACGTTGGTTCAATTATCAGTGTATTGGGACCGACCGTAGCCAAGCAATAAAGCGAGTTCTATCGCCGTCGCGGCGAGGAAGAAAGACCTTTTGTTGAAGGGCATCCGATGGGGAGCCGGGTGGTGCCCACGACGGCGACCCCGGACCCATGGTGATTTAATATAACGAGGGCACTGGTCGATCGACCGTCCGATCACAAGCGATCGTAATGAGTGCCGGCAGACAGATAAGACAGGCAAGCAAACAAACAAACAAAAATGAACAATGCGGAAGTAATCCCCCAAAGGGCATGCCACAGGCCAATTGGCACAGTATGTGGGCTTTAGCCAGTCATGGGGGCTACCTGTGGCAATTTGTCCATTCCGGGCGAAGATATGCTACATACCTCCAACGCGAGATTCAAACCGTCCCGGTGAGATCCGAGGATGGTGACTCTCGATTGGGCGGTCGCGGACTCTTACAGGCCCGCCCGGGCGTAACCGCCCGGGCGGCGGTAGTCGTGGAGGGGCGCCGATCCGTCCCGATCTGGGGGACCCAGAAAATCAAGGGTTTTCTCGTTGGCTCGTGGCCATGGTCAGAATGCGCCACTCAGTTCATCTTGGTCTCATCAGGACCTCCTTCGTAGGCGGTATGAGAATCGTGCCGCAGTGGACGGCTGGAGCACACATGCGGGCGTTTCGAGAAATCAGGGGCGAAAGCGGCGCCGTACACCCGTGCGCTGTCGCGTCATTCCCGGGGCCGTGCTGGGCCGCATAGAGTCGGGCCACAATCGGCGGAGAGTATCAAGCGTCTTGGCTCTGACAGTTGCGCTTCTTCGAATGCACCATCTCTCATCCGGCCGTTTATCTTTTTTCTCAAGCGGCCGCGGAGCGCAATCTTCGTCTTCTTTGGAAAACAAGAGTGCGCCGCGGCGGCGATTAAGCTGGTACTTGCTCCTCGCCGTGGTTTGCTACATCCACGAAAGCTTGTTGCCAACGCCTCATGGACATGAACGGTGATCACGAGCCAGCCCGCTCACACCTCGACATGCGGTGCCACGAGAGCCACCCAAGGTTGGCTTCTGAGACACAACTAAGTGTCGCATGAAACTACGTGTCACCCCAGCCCACTGAAACAGATGGGGACACCTGCCCAGCTGAGGGAACTCGCCCAAGCGCCCTGCTCTACTCTCGCCCGGTGACACGGTCACCAAGGAAAACACCGGAAGGCTCGAAGAAGGAGGAGGTTCGCAAGAACGCTGTCGTCTTCTTATGCAGAAGCTGAGCCACGGGTGCCCGGCTGTCCATTATGTTAAAGCTCTCGGTAGGCCACTTGTGTGTCCGTTATTCGAATTTCGAAACCAGCCAATCGCAACGCCGCGTGCGGCCTCGGAGCTACATTCGTGGGATGCCCCAGATCTGAAGGGCATTGCACGGCGTTACATTCTAAGGACCAGGATCCAGCGCCCGGAGCAGCTCCTGACGGCGAGCAGCGCAGCACAAGGGCGTCGGTCCGAATCCCAGCGCCACGGCGAGCAGCGCATCGCGAAGGCGTCGGTCCGAACGCCACCGCCACGGCGAGCGGCGCAGCGCGAGGGAGTCGGTCCGCACGCCAGCGATACCGCGAGGGGCGCTGCGCGAGGAAGCCTTCCCACCGGCTGGTGGGTGGCGGGGTAGTGGTGCCGCCGGGTGGCGGGGTGGATGGGTCCGGGGGGGAGGGCCGCCTCCCCCCCGGCCGCCGGGTGCCGGGGTGGGGGGGGTCCGTGGGGGGGGTACGGGGAAGAGGGCCGCCTCCCCCCCGGTATCTAAGACCACGCCACAATCATCTATCCTCAAAACAGAGAACAAATGATTCTCTCTTTAGAAAAGTAGCCGATTCTGATAGCCTGGGAGCACTTCTCCTCTTTCGTCGACGCTTTGTATCTCCAGAACGGCTGCCCTACGGACAAATCTCAGCCGCGCAAACGGGGAAGGGTAAATCTGAGCCGCGCAAACGGGGGAAGGGGGGGAGGCATGGGCAAATGTCTGCGTGCTATCGATTGAGCTGGATTCCGTAGTCGTCCGGCCATTATGAAAAAACGCGTCTGTGGGGCATGTGAGAGAGGCCCCCTTAATTGCTTCTGAAGCAAGTTCGTTATGGTTGCAGTATTTCTTCAGAACAGAGAACAAATTATTTTCTCTCTGGGAAAGTAGCCGATTCTGACAGCCTGGAGGCACTTTTTCTCTCTCATCGACACTCTGTATCTCCGGAACGGCTGCCGTACGGACAAATCTGAGCCACGCAAACGGGCGTTAGCGTTCGGAAGAGCTCAACTTTGGGGTTCGCGGAACCCTACCAGAGGCCGATGTTATCCGCCGTCTTGGATGTCAAGAGTCCGAAGGATGGAGCTGATACTTCATCGGCCGACACTAGTCGTGACCCACTCCAGGACCTCGACCTCAGTGAGGCTCCTGAGTACCTGCGCAAGCAGATTCGCGACATGCTCAAGACACATTCGTCTATGTGGGACGGAACCCTGAGCGTCAGCTCGGCTCATGTAATTGCAGAAATACGCACTCTGGAACGATGATGGAGACATCATACTTTTGGTTTTTGATTCCTTCATTCCAACGGTCGTCTCCCTTTCTTGAGGGCCAAGATGGCAGGCGCGTTGGCAGGACCCGAGGTTTCAGAACGTAGGGGCGTCATGCGTGCCTGCGGGCCACCACGGCGCCGCGCCGTGGCTCATCCCATCCGTAGGCCGCTAACGCTTATGATAGAATGCGGCTCAGTTCTAGCATCCTGGTCCTTTTCACAGTCTGGCCGCGGTATTGTCACACATGGTCCGCACTGCAGCTTACCTTCGCATTTGCCGTCAGTGCACCTTCCCGAGTATACTCTCCATTTTTGACGGTCCGTTCAACATGCGTAAACGACCTCATCCTGAGAGTTAATGGACGCACAGCGACGCTGAGGTCCTTTGTGCATTTACGGGGTGCCAGAGCGCACACTGCCGACATGATAATTTATCAAGTCTTGTTCGAAGGAGCTCCCTGCTTCGCGGATGTTCTCAAACCCGGAGTCAAGCCTCATCTTCACTCTGATGATACCATCGAACTATCTGAGCCGACAGAAATTCTTGGGCGACCGCGATTGCGCCTTATTTCAGACTGAGACCGTCATGGTACGCCTCTGCTTGCTCCACTGGCGTCAGAGCCGGGAGGTCTTGATGAGACAGTGGCAGGTATGCCTACCAGACACCGCGTTGTTCAGGATGGCGGTCAGGCTCAGCTTGGAAAAAAAGCGCGCGGTACACTATGTTCTGTTAGGACTGTCAGACGAGCAATGTGCAATGAAGGACGCGCCTACCTCACTGACTCACAGCCTTCTCATATCTGGGCGACTCCACGGTCCCTGTCACGGCCTCCAAAGCGCGCTAAGACACTCATTCGACTGCATTGTGCGCATGCTAGCTGCTTCACATAGATAAAGAGAGGGGGCTGACCGCTCACGGGTTTACAATCACATTCACAAAGAAGCGCGCACTTTCTGGCTCCCCTCTCGTGGTGGGTGTATCTGAAAGCGCGTCCCCCCGCGTGGCGCGCCGGTCAGTCACTCCGCGTGCCGTGGCGGCGGGAGCGCCAATAAGGATTCCCGCGCGCCCCCCCCCCGGACGCACCCCGAGAACCGGCAGCTGGTAGCCGTGGCCGTCCTCCAAGCGACGTCGCCGTCGTGTGCGGGCCCACGCCCTTCGCGCCGCCGTCCGGTGCACAGTGTGTGATGTGGCGGCGGCAGCGCCAGCGGGCACGGTAGAGTGCGCCCCCAAATACGCACTCCAGGGATTCTTGGCCGGTCGCTGCGGCCGCAGCGGTCGCCGTCAAGGCGGCCACGGCCGGGCGCGGCGCTGATGGCGGGTGGTGGGCGAGGATGGGGGGGAGACGAAGGAGACGGGCGGGGAGCAGCCGTCGTGCGTGCTGCAGAGGAGGACGCAGCCTGTTATTCATCATTGAGGGTGGCAGAATGCCGCATAGCATGCGAGGGTGCTTTGCAAGTGAGGGCGTAGTGGTTCCACAGACCGAAAGAAGGCGCGAGGATACCTGCAACTGCAAAAAGAAGAAAGGGCATGGCGCGGTGGTCCTCTGGGCTTTGTACAGTCGTGTGTAGTTCGCCAGGGGCAACAAAATACCTGCATAGTGGGAAACAAAAAGGCAACAGAGCGACAGCAGGCAAGCACGCGCACATGGGTAGAATGTGATGGGAATGGGTGCACCTGCGCGTACGAACCGTCGGCGTGAGCGCTTGCCGATGGGCCGTCCGACAACGAGTCGTCCCATGTCGCCGAATCCCAGAACTTTCCCCTCTCGTCTCTGTTGTCCCCGTCAAAGAGTCGTCACCCACACTCACACTGGAGCTATGTGGGGCACGACATCTGACAAGCATGCCTGAATGAAGCGCTTGTTGGCGGTCCGCAAGTACGCAGCTAAGGCCCTCTCGACTAGTCTACGCTGCGTCTCGAGAAACTCCGTGTACATGTGCACCTCGTTGGAAACACTCTGTTGCATTCGGTACGGTCTAAGTCCCGTACTTAGTCCGGGCCCTCAAGTCGTGTGGGACGCCCCCGTACTTTGCAATGCCGAATTACGAGACGGCTGCCCCTCCTAAGTAGCCCTCTTTTTTGGGACAAGGGCTCCTGTTTCGCCTCTCTTCTACCGTCTGTTTCGCCCCGATTAGCACGTCATCATGTCTCGCCTGCCACCTTCTCGTCTTTCTCGCCATCCAAGTCTTGGCGTCCCTTCCAAGTCCCGGTTTTGGCGCGCCTTTGCACCGCCTGGGTTCTCTCAGTACGTTGACCCCTCACGTCCTTCTCGTTTGTGTTTACGGTGCTATTGAAGGGACTTATTCCGCGCTGTTTTTTCTGCCACAACCTCCTGGAAAGGCCAACGGCGTCAACCTGTCGCGTAAAGCGATGAAAAAGAACAGTGAGCGAGCGGCTGCTTATGTTGGAGCTGATTTGCGTCACGTCGGAGTCGTTGGTGGAACACGCCACGCGCAGTGGTCGCACGCATCGTAAGATGACGCCAATATGCAAGATCAGAACAGAGGTATCATGGTCATTCGTATCTAGTGAGCGTTCAAGCCATGAAAAAAGTGGCAATCTCACGGGGAGTCGGTCAAGTCCTGTCACCTGCTCGAAATGCTTGCAACCTGAGCCCTGTCCCGCCAATCCTCCCAAAACGGGTGCCCGGCAGCGTCTGCGCATCGTTTCTTCGATCATTTCAACTGGCGCGGAGTTGCTGCACTCGCAGCAACTCCGCGGCAGTTGAAATGATCGAAGCATCTGCGCGCCATCCAGTTGAGAAGGGCGGTCTTAGTCATGTCCAACTCTAGCTGGTTCAAGCCTCCGCGTCCCGCAAGCGTCTCCAAGGCGGCCGTGGACGGCGTGTAGTTGTATTTGCTGCCATGGTGCTTGCGGGAGATCAAACTGCGTTCCTCCATGTTGTATCCTGAGTGCAGCAGCAGGCAGGGCGATACGTTTATCGTCTTCCCGTCCGCCAGTAGAAACGAGCACCCGACGAGGGTCGCCTCCATGCAGCGGCGGAAGCTGAAGAACAAGGAGCACTGGAACAGTTCGGCTATTGTCGCGGATGTCTCGTGCTTGGCGCGTGGTTCGTACATGTGTCGTATCATCGGGATGTATCCGAACGTCACTAAGTGGTAGCGCTTGGCACGGATGTTCATCACACAGAGTCAAACAGGGTACGCAAAGACGGCTGTCCAACGACGGCAGCAGAGGGGAGCAGCAGGCATCTAAGATAGCACCGCAATGGGACCGGTGTCAGCGTTTTGTGTGACGGACGTGCCATTGCAGCAGTCCAAGAGGCCGGTATGAACACAAGCCCAAGAATCCCAGAAAGTACAACCGCAGACAAGAATCAAGCAAGCGACGTACCGCAGGTCCCCGTCAAAGTCGTGCTGGCGGAGTACGCGACCAAGCCCAAGACCTTGGTGCCAGCCTGCAACGTGTCGTTCACGTCTTTCTCGCTCATAAAAAGCGCCAAATTGTCAAAGGGGCCCGATCACGCATGTGTTGGCGTCGTCAGGACCCTTTGCGTCCCACTGTAGCTGGTCCTCACGTGCCTGGAGTAACAGCTCCAGCGCGGCATTGAGTGCCTCGCGACAAAGAAGGTGGTACGTCCTGCCTGCTATGTCAACCGGTGCCGTCCGCCAGCCGAGAGCATCCATAGTCCACCGCTTCTCATTCCTGATGGCCTTCAAAAGCACGGTCTTGTTCCGGGAGCGGTGCCCTATGAGGACCTCGCCGGCAGTAGCCGACTCAGCAGCTCGCAGAGTCGCGTGGAAGCGCTGGCCTGCTTGCGCCCCATTCCGCCTCCATTCGCCGTACGCACCTAAGAGACGACCCAACGCTTGTAGTGCAGGTGAAAGCGTGGGAGGTCGACAATGTGTCCTTGGCTGGCAATCACCGACCTCGACGTCTCTGCATCTCGCAGGTCTTGGCACCATTCCAAAACCCGGCCGCTCAGCGTTGCGCCGTGGTCCATGTCATCATGTATGGAGACCGGCGTGTGTTCTCGCAGCGCCTAGACCAAGAGGATGCTGACGTCTGGCGGCTCAGCTTCGTTTTTGCCGTCGATGGGTTGCATTTAATTGGGGACGGACTCGTCGTCGTCTCAGGAGCTTACTGGCTGCGATAATCCAAATTAGTCCAAGTCTCTCTGCGGCGGTCCCCCCGAGCCCGTCCAGTCAGAATTGGTAGCATTGTCTATGTTGTTGTGGTCGCTCGAATTTGATCCGCTGCCCTTCGAGAGCCCACTGTCATGGTTCGCGTCCCCTCTCGTGTCGTCCGTGGTCGGTGCCACGCTGACGCGGGCGTATTGCGTGCCCCCCTACCCCCCGGCACAGCGGCTGTCGTGGCCCGACGAGCTGCCAATAGGCGGCGGCATTTTTCCGCCCCGGTGAGCACAGTTAGGGCAGCGTCGAGTAGATCTAGATGTTGAAATTGTAGATGGCGGTTGAGGTGGCTCGGTTGCTCAGACATTTTGTTGCGTGTGCAACAGGGGCACCTACGGTGGCGGTCCATCCTGGCGGGTGCAGATACGACTAGAGAAGAGAGTTTGGTTGCAGCTCGCTGCCCGCAGCCACCATGAAGCCCTCGACAAAATGAGACAACTGCAGGCCGTTATTCGCCTCCCGGTGACGATGCGCAAGTCATCCCTGACCTCAATTGTCACGTCGCTGCAAGTCATCAACGGAGCGCGGTGCTCGTCGTCTTGAATGCACCGCGGTCCAGCGTCCCATGGTGAGAAGCTTCCTGACACCATCGAGGTCCTGGCGCTTTGCCCAGCAGGCAATGGCTCACAGGGGCCGTCAAGAGGCATATTTGAGTTGGTGGAAGGGCGCAGCAGCCAAAGGGCGGCGCCGCAGCGCTATTTTCATTGTTTCGAACACAGCGTGTCTGCAGACGGGCTTACAATGGGACGTGAGTGGCCCGGAAAGTCACTGGGTGGTCGAACGGGGGTGGCTGGTGATGAATTATCTGGCGCGCTGTGCAAGGATGCTGTGACCTGCGCAAAAGAAAGACGCCGGATCCACCTCGGCGATTGTCGGAAGGGACGTGCCTCCACATCCCTCCACCGCAACACAAGTGTAGAGCCGGTTCAGGCGACTTTGGCCAACAGTGGTGGCCAAAAAAAAGGACCCTGCTTCGGGACGTGTGCCACTCATAATACAGAATTTGATTCCGCCATGAAAGTATGTGCTACATTTCAGGTAGGACGGTGCTAACAATCTGGGACCGATTGCGGGCCCCAATGCCGGCGTCCCCGAGGTCAGGCCACGCCCACCCGCGCGACAACATCGAACTTTGGCTCGCACGGCCCGCCGCGTGTCAATTGCACGCAAGTCGCCTATCGCTCGCGCGTGCGGCTCCGTCCGACGCACCATACGTGCGCTCCTACTCTGCGTCGTTGGTGGCCACACAGCTTGTGTGTCCTCCCCTGTCGCCACAATGCCGGAGAGGTACTGCATTTACAGCTCTGCTGTTGT
>ENA-ORXU01002850-ORXU01002850.1-marine-metagenome-genome-assembly--contig:-NODE-2850-length-11309-cov-3.139512_pt1 | contig 11309 bp, 11 predicted proteins | sample MGYA00237869_ERZ511484 | MGnify/ENA metagenome assembly ERZ511484 | reverse complement strand
CCTCCCAGATCCTGTGCTCGTTGGCCTGGTCCACCAAGACCTCGGCCACGGGCCACATACCGAGGGCGCCGAGTGAGAACCAGAAGTCGAGGTTCGCCGGGTCGCGGAAGTCTCGGCCGAATGGCGCCTCGATGTCGTGGTCCACGGGCTGGGTGTCATCGAAGAACACCCCGTGGCGTTCACGGATCACGCCGGGTCGAGGGTCGCTGGCGATGTCACTCATGAGCTGAGGCGGCCGGTACCGGCGGGCCGCAGCCAGATAGGTCGCCCCGTTGTCGGTTCGCGAGGTCCAGTCGAGATCGGTGGAGTCGAAGAGGAACTTGGCGCTGTTCCAGGTGTCTTCGAGCGGCCCTCGCATCGTGTCCTTTGCGTAGGACCTCCCGTGAGGTGCGGCCACAACCCCTTGGTGTTGGTGCGCCGCGAGGTCGATGAGACACGTATCGAGGGTCGCAGCTGCCCCACGGATGACCTCGTCGTCGTTCTCCACGAGCTCTACCAACTCCAACAGTGGGGTGATGTTCTTGAGCATGTAGACGTTCGAATGCCACTCGAAGAACCCGAACCGCGCACGCTCGTCGAACCAGTCGAACAGACGGACCCGGGCCCGTTCCCGGTGGGTTTCACCCTTCAGTCCCGTCACCTCGAAGATCTCGTCGGGCATCATCTGACCCGCGAGGTATTCGGTCGCGGCGGTGATCACGCGGTGGTTCTCCGACCAGTACCACATGTGGTCCACCCGGTCTGCGGGGAGGGGATCGTCCCAACGCCACCGGTTCTCGAGGAGACGTCGCCTGATCGCATCGACGGTCGCTTCGGGCAGTACCGGGTCGGGGACGGACCCGCCGAGGGCGAGGGCCCAGATGAGGTACATGACGTCGAAGTCGCGCGGGTCTTCCCAGTTGTCGATCTTGGCCAGAGACCGTTCGAGCGATGCCTCGGTGACCGCGCTCGGATCCCATTGGTGGTCGGGGTCGTTCTGAGCACGAACCAAGTGGGCAACGGTGCCGGTCGGGTTCGACGAGTGCGGCATCGCCACCGCGTAGTCGAGGTAGGCAGCGGCCCGACCTTGCCACCAGTCCTCGTCCACGAGTCCGGGGCTGCCCGGCGCCGCCAACGGGCTACACGGTGCCGTGGCCTCGGAAGCGCCTCTGCATGGTGCGGGCGGGTTCGAGACGTCGGTGCAGCCGGTCAAGGCGACCACCGCCGCACCCAAGCTGCCGCTGAGCATCTGACGTCGATCCATGGATCCCCCTCTGCTGCTGCGTCGGCCCGATCAGAGCCCTGCGCCCATCGACGGTAACCGCCGAGGGCGCATCGGGCCGGGGGGCGCGCACCACGAGGCCTCGAGGGCAACGGTCCGCACGACCGTGATCCACCGGCGTTCACCGAAAGGCCAACCCCGCGGGAATCTGCACGGCGAGTCCGCGACGAGCACCATGGAGGCGTGGAGGAGCAGCTGATCGAAGAGATCCTCGACGTCGACACCGACAACGGGCCCATGGCCGTCCTTCGGAAGCGGCCCGCCGGCCCGCCGGCCCCGGGGGTGGTGATGTTCCACGACGGGCCGGGTATTCGACAGGCGACCCATGCCTTCGCAGCCAAGCTCGCTGGCGCAGGTTACGACGTCGTCGTGCCCGACCTCTACCACCGTCGGGGCCGGATGATCGGGTACGAACTCCACGAGCGCGAGGCAGACCCAGGCCTCGTCGATCACCTCCGCGAACTGCTCGCCACGCTCACCGATGCCGACATCCAGCACGACCTCGACGCAACCCTCGCCGCCACCGGCCACGGCTCGATGGGCCCGCTGGGAGCGATCGGCTTCTGCGTGGGAGCACGAGCCGTGCACCGCACCATGATCGCGATGCCGGACCAGTTCGTCGTCGGGGCCATGTGGCATCCCTCGTTCTTGGTGGACGACGAGCCGGACTCTCCGCACCACACGGCCCACGAGCTGACCGGCGCTCTGTTCATCGGGATTGGAGCCGACGACGAGATGCAACCCGTCCGCGTCCACCAACCATTCCTCGACGCTCTGCCCGACAGGCCCGACGTGGTCGTCCACATCTACCGACGCGCCGACCACGGCTACACCTGGCCAGGTTGGCCGAACTATGACCACGACGCAGCCACGCACTCCTTTGCGACCACCGAGGGTCTCCTACGCCAGCACCTCTAGCTGCGGCCATCGGTCGAAGGTGGGCGCGATCGTGTCGTCGACGCAGAGGCACCACGTGGTCGCCACCGGACCTCCCTCCCGCCGACTGGAACAGCTTGGGATCCAAAGGCACCATGGCGTGGTGCACGCGTCGCAACGGTCTTCCCCGGTCTGAGCGACGTGGATCCGCGTACATGTCGATCCTGCGATGCGCCGCTCCGGAGCGGAGATCAGTTCTGTTCGGCGTGCGGTGTCGCAGTCATGGTGATGTTCGACCTCGAGTCCCAGGACGACAGCCAGTTGGCTGGCGCTCCACAAGGGGCCGGCCGCAAGCGTCCTGACCTGCGCTGGCCGCGCTCAGGAAGTGGCCTGTTGCCCGCTGCGATCGTCGTGCTCGCAGCATGTGTCGGCCTCTGGATCTGGGTGGGCAACGACGATGAGCCCGAGCCGGATCCGCAGCTACCCACGACCGACTCCGAGGTACCGCCCGGCTCCGAGGTACCGTCCGACTCCGAGGTACCGCCCGAGTCCGGCGACGAGGACGAGGACGAGGACGAGGACCAGCCGAGCGAGACCGCTGAGCTGATCGCCGATGAGGCCGTTGTCGGCTCGGTGCAGGACCTTCCCACGATCGCCGAGGCGTCACTCGGCCTCGACACGACGATCTTCGCCCGAGCCGGTGATCAACTCTGGAGTGTGGACCTCGCCGACGGAGCCTCGACCGTCCGCCAGCTCGACTCCTGGCAGAGCGGTGGGGTGATCGACGGTCGCCGGCTGATCGCCATCACCGTCGGAGTCTTGTTCGGGCCACCCCGGGACGCGAGCGTCGTCGTCATGGATCTCGACACAGGCGATGTCGAGGACACCGGAGTCGGGCTCGATGCTCTGATCAGTGTCGAGGGATCGGCGGCGGTCGGCTTCAATGCCGACGTTTTCGACGTCCGATCCCTCGTGGCGATGGACCTGACATCGGGCGAGCAGCGCGTACTCGAACCGCCCAACCCGCCGATCGACCAGCGGCAGTCGCTCTCGGCGTTGAGCGGTGGCGTTGCCTTCCAAGTCGGCCAACGGGTGGGCTACTGGGACGGGACCGCGAGCTCTGTGCTGTCTGACGGGTGGCTCGTCGGACCAACAGGCGGCCCAGGCGTCATCGTCCAGTCCTGCGACGACCAATTGGCCTGCGACGTCTCGCTCGTCGACAGCAGTGGAGATGTCCGCATCGCTGAGGTCGGACTCGATGTGCTCACTGGCCCCTGGAGTCCAACGGGCTGGACCGATCGCCCCCCGAGCATCTCCCCAGATCATCGTCACATCGCCGCAACGGCCCCGGCGCGCGGGCCCGACGCGCTTGCAGGCCGGTTGGTTGTCCGCGTCGCCGATCTCGTTGACGGAAAGTTGGTGAGGTCGGTGACCACGGATTCATCCCACAGCTCGGCACAGCCGGTCTGGTTCCCGGATGGAAGCCACGTCGTCCTGGCCGATGGCAGCTCAGTCCAAGTCGTGGGCGTCGACGGCGCCGATCCACCGGTCCGCATCGAGTTCGACACCGAGGAACTGGTCGAGGTGATCGGGGCTGCGAACTAGAGGGGGCAGCGCCACCTGAGATGGCACCCTACGGAGAGCTTCGCCAGCTCAACCTCGACCGAGTGCTCGTATCTGCGATGCAAGGGTCGCATCAGTTGCGAACAGCACTCCTCGATGGGCCATCTCGGTGGAGTCAGCTCGGTTCAGATCGAGGGGGTTGCCAGCCAGGTCGGTGGCGACCGCGCCGATCTCGTGAAACAGGCACGCGGTGGCAGCGAAATCCCACAGATTGCCGCCGCCGGCCGGCTTCGGGTCCTTGAAATAGCAGGCAGGTGGATGGGACAGGACTCCACAGGCGTTCATGACCGCACCCGCGGACACATGGAGCCGCACACCTGTGAGGCCCATGTGTTTCGCCAGCTGACCGAGTGCGTCGACGAGCGCATCATGGTCGTCTCGGTCGAGAAAACTGCGGTCGGCGAACACCGAGAGCGTCTCGCCCCTGTTCGGCGGCTCGGTTGGCCATGGGCGGCCGTCACTGAATGCCCCGACCCCCGAGATCGCGTGCAGCATCACCGACTCGACGGGGTCGTACACCACTCCGAGCCGAGGGGTGCCATCGTTCGAGACCAGGGCAATCGAGACGGCGTAGCCGGGTGATCCCTCGATGAATGGCAGGGTGCCATCGAGGGGGTCGACGCACCAGAAGTGGTCGGCGGTGAGGCGGCCACCGTCGTCGGCCTGTTCCTCGGTGAGCAGACCGAGCTCGAAGCGCTTGAGAGTAGGGATGAGGAGGTCGAGGATGATGGCCTCGCTGCGCCGATCGATCTCGGTCACCACCTGGGAAGCCAGACTCGCTCCCCCGGCCTTTCGCTCGATCTCGTTGGGCCGCGACCGGGCGACCATCTGACCCGCCTCCGTGGCGGCCGAGATCGCGACCTCGGCGAGGTGGGCCAGGTCGGACGGAGACAGCCTCACGCGGTCGTCGTCACAGAGCTTCCAGGACCTCATGGGCGAGGCGTTCGCTGTAGCGATGGAGCTTCCAGTGACCAGGGCTCCAGCCCTGCAAAAAGCGGTAGAAGTCGGTCCAGGCCACTGGATACAGGGAACGCCAGTCGTCCTCCAGGGCAGCGAAGTCCAGTGTCTTGCCGGCGCGCTCCAAGGCATCGCCAAGTCGTTCGAAGTACCGGTCGAGCAAGGCGGGCGCCATGCGTTCGCTGTCGTCCTCGTCGAGACAGCTGCCGATGAAATAGGCGACGTCCTTCATACCGCAGCCGCCGCCCACGTACTGAAAATCGACCGCCGCAGCGTGTCGCCCGTCGGCGTCGAAGCAGAAGTTGGCCAGCTTGGCGTCGCCGTGGACGAAGGTCTGGAACGGGGTCTCGGCGAGTCGGCGATCGATGATCTCGGCCGCTGACTTGAGGGGCCCTTCGTCGAGGGCATCGAACTCGTCGGGGCGGGTGGCCAGGTGCCAATAGGTACCCGTGTCCCACAGACCCTCGGGACGCTGGCCCATGAAGGTGGCGTGGAAGTTGGCCAGCCACGACAAGCAGGCATCGAGTTCGGCGCTGCGTTCGAGGTCGCAACTCACCCGCTCGCGTCGCCCGGCGAAACCGGATGCGTCGAGGTCCTCCAAGATGATCACGACCCCGTCGGCACGCGCCTCGATGGCCAGACGATGCGGCACTCGGCAAGCGTCTGAGCACTCCTGGGCGAAGCGGTCGTACCACGCCGTCTCGATCCGGTAGGAAGCCACCTTTCGCTCGTGCGAACGGTCTGAGTTCCAGCCGCGGGGGTGGTCTCGCTCGTCAGGCCAGCGCACGTGCTTGACGATCACGCTGGTCTGCTGTCCGCCGTCGAGATGACACCGCAGAATCTGCCCGTACCCGCTCCACAGGCGTTGCACGATCTCGGTGCCCACGACCGACTGGGCCGCGGCCGATCGAAGGACGAGCGCCTCGAGCTCGCCGTCCATACCGTCGGGGCCGTTCACCGGCCAGAGAATAGCGGTGGGCAACCAACACCAACGGGGGTCAACACGGGGTCGGGGTGTGACTCACCGCGACCGGATGGGCCTCGCAGGGGAGGTCGTCCGCCGTGGCCGATGCGCCGACCTCGGACTCCAGGCAGGACCGACCCAGCGTCGAACCCCGGGTCCGGTGATGACCACGGGGGAAACGGCACCAACTCGTGACTGACCGCCAGCGATACGGTGCGCTCATGTACGACCCGGTCAGAGACGGCTTGGACCGGTCGGTCGACACTGTCAGCTACCGCGAGGTGGACCCTCCGTCGCAACTCGACGAGCTGGTGCACTGCTATTGGGAGATGCGGACCGAGCTCGATCAGGGCGCTGATGTTCACCTGCACGCCTTGCCGGATGCCTGCGTGAACGTCCTGTTCGACCAGATCGACTCCCGGATCGCTGGTGTCACAGCGCTCCACACCGAGCACACGGTCCTGAACCTCGGCTCTGAGTTTCACTACGTGGGCGTGCAGTTCTATCCCGGGGTGTGGCGCGGCGACCCCGAGGCGACTGTCGACCATTTCGTGGGCGAACCCTACGAAGGCGCTCTTCCGCTCCTCGACACCGGCGAGCGCCTCGCCGGCATCGACTTCGCCGCCATGGAACCTGTCCTCAACGAGTTCGTTCTCGGGCTCGAATCCGACGGCGTGATCGCCTCGAACCCAGTCACCGCAGCGATTCTTTCCCACATCGGCGAGATCAGCAGCGTGGCCGACATGGCCCGTGCCGCAAACCTGTCGACCCGGCAGCTCCAACGAACGCTCAAGGCGACCACCGGGTTCTCACCCCACGACCTCCTCAAGGTGTTGCGCCTTCAGCAGTCGTTCCGACAGGACTACCGGCTCTCGTTCGCCGACCAGTCCCACTTCACCAACTCGTTCCGCCGGCACACCGGGTACACCCCTGCCCAGTTCAACCGGACGTTCGACATCGCCGATCACGACCCCGCAGGGGCGGTCAGGTGAGGGCGAGATGTCCGATATCTGCAATCAATCGTGAGCCCTCGCTGGTTGAGTGATCTTCGGGGCGACACAGCCTCCACCGCCTCGGATGGGGCGGGCCGAACCGAAGAGGATCACTCATGCGCAAAGTTGGTTGGTTCGACATCTACGTCGACCAGATGGAGCGAGCCCAGGCGTTCTACGAAACGGTGCTGGACACCAGCCTCTCCTCGATGGACGACCCGAACGACACCACCGTCGAGATGAGGGTCTTCGACGACGACCACACCTCGCACGGCGCGGGCGGAGCGCTCGTCAAGATGGCCCACGCCCAGCCGGGCCCGGGCGGTTCGATGGTCTATTTCAGCAGCGATGATTGCGCCGACGAACAGGGCCGGGTCGAGGCCGCCGGCGGAACCATCGCTCGTCCCAAGTTCGCCATCGGCGACCACGGCTTCGTCGCTCTCGCGATCGACACCGAAGGCAACATGGTCGGCTTCCATTCGCAGAAGTAGTCCGACAGGGCGCCAGAACCCTCGGCCGCGCCGTCGCTCAGGAATCCAACAGACTCGAAAGTACGACCACCGGCTGTTCGAAGCCCTTCAACATCCGGCGACCCGCCGGCTCGAACTCGATCTGATCCGCTGCGCTCGCGAACGCTTCGGTCACGAGGAGTTCCTGCGGCACCGCCTCGTCCACCAATCGTGAGGCGAGGTTCACCACATCGCCGTAGTAGTCGCCGCCACGCCCGAGGACCTCCCCGTACGCGAGTCCGGCTCGAGGCAGGAGGCTGCGCTCGTCGACGGTGTCGATGGCCTCGAGCAGCGCCTGGGCCGCAGCGCATGCGAGGTTGGGGTTCGGGGCGACGAACATGACTTCGTCGCCGATCAGTTTCACGACGCGACCCCCGTGCGACGTGACCGCCTCCTGAGCACGCCCCTCGAAGGTGCGGATGAAAACGCTGAGGTCGCGCGACGACATGCCGTGGCTGATCGGGGTGAACCCGACCAGGTCGACGAAACCCACTGCGTAGCGGTGGCGAAGCCGCTCGACATCATCGATCGCGGTGAGGCGACTGCGTTCGATCGACTGCATCATCTGTCGACGCAGCAAGGGGTCGAACACGGTGACCAGCTCGTCTACCAAGCCCACCGCCTCGAAGAGCTTGTGGGCGAGTTCCAGCTCGTTGCCGTCCGCCTCGAGGTGGGGCCCTTCGACGTCGGTCAGGAAGGTTGCGATGGCAGCGTCGGCAACCCGACCCATGGCCGAACCGAGCACCCTGATGAAGCCCAAGCCCTCTTCATCGGAGAACGTCCCCGACGCAGCGCTGAGGAGACCCACCATCCGAGCTTCGGCCTCGGTCAACCCGAATCCGGCCTCCGACTCGCCCGTCGACGCGCTGAAACCGAGCGCGACGGAGATCACTCGCTGCCGATGTTCGGGGACACCGGAGATGATGGATGCTTGTTCCCTGGAGAGCGTCGGCTCGCCGAAAAGCCGACGGTCGCTGGCCATCGAGCGGAGACCCTTCTGGCCGTCGGCAGCGACCATCGCATCGACGGTGAATCCCAGTTCATCCAGCCACTCGAGCATCTCAAGGCGACCAGGATCGCTGTCGGGTCCGAGCAGCCCGGCCGCCTCGAACTCGCTTCGATCGATCACGGTCCGAGGCTAGGACATCGCCGAGCGCAGACCTCGAGCTTCCTCCTCCCCTCACCGACCGACCTGATGGCGGCCAACCAGGCGGCATCGCCTCCGGGGCGGATCTCGATGTGCTGGTATGCGGCCTTGGCCGTCCTGCGCAGCGAGGGTCCACCGCCACGAGCCGGTCGCCGCGTTCACTGAGTGGCGGAAGGGCGGGTTGGCGATGAGTGTTCGGTCGGCTTCAAGCGCCGATCACATGGAGCTCGAGCGATCTGGCGGCCTGAGCTTGACGTAGGTCGAAGGTGAGCATCGTGGTTCCGGCGCCGACTCGGGATGCGGCTGCGAGATGGAGTGAGTCGAGGGAGCGACACAGGGTTTGCTCGGCGATCCGCGCAGCTTCGTTGCACGTCGTGGCATCCAGGGCGACCAAAGCGAAGGAGTCGAGATCAGTTTGGAGCTGACGGCGCGCGGTGAGCAGGTCGTGGCCGGTCAGGAGGCGGGTGAGGTTGCGGCGTACTTCGACCTCGGTGAGGCGGGAGGTCACGAGCACCGGATCGGTTGCCATCAGCTCGATGGAAACCTCGGAATCGCGTTCGTCGACGTAGCGCTTCAGCAGGGCGCTCGAGTCGACGTACAGGGTCACCCGCGATCCTCGTCGAGGGTCGCAGCGACCGTCGACACCGAACGGAACCGCTCGCAGGACTCCAGGCCATGGCGCCGAGCTGGTTCCACCCAGCCCTCACCGACGCCCCGCTCGAGGGCACTCGCCGAGTCGTACGGAACCAGCCTGGCAACAGGCCGGCCTCGGTCGGTGACGACCACCGTCTCTCCCCCTGCAGCCCGACCGAGGTAGTCGGACAGCTTCGCCTTGAGTTCCCGCACTCCGACGCTCATGTGGTCACCTTACCTCCACTTGTAGTCACACACTCTCTTCAACCGGCCCCGCAGCGTTCGCAGGCCCGACGCTCTGCCACACCATCAAGTTCTGGTGGCCGTCGAAAGTAGGCGAGCGACGCTCAGTCGATCGCGTAGGGGCGGTTCTGGGTCGGCCGCGGGGCGGCGCTTGGGTCGGGGACCTCGGTTGCTTGGCCGACGTGGTTGGCGAAGTAGCCGAGGACGCCGGCTCGATCGAGGATGTCGTCGACGTCGGGTGAGCGAGCTTCGACGTAGCGGGCGAGAAGGATGCCTCGTGCTGCGTCGAGAAACGCACTCGAGGCGATGTCGGCGCTGCCGTCGGTGAACTCGACAACGGCCGAGCCTCGCACGGTCGCTTCAGCCACCCACGGCAGGTAGTGCCGGCCCGCCTCAGCGATGACTGCGACCAGTGAGTCGGGCACGTCGCCCGGCTCAATCCAGTCACCGAACGTCTGCCGGTGGGGTTGCAGGAGCCGGTGGGTGTGAGCGACAGCGGCGGGGCCATGCACGTCGACGAGGTCGCGACATTGGGGGTCGCCGACAAAGTGGGCGGCGTTGGCTCCGAACATCGCGAAATCGGCGAGACAGGGTCTGCCGCCCAGGAGGTAGCCCTCGCCGAGATGAGCTTGGAGTGCAGTGAACCAGGGGGCGACCACCTCGCCCATCCATGCGTCGATGTTCTCGGCAGTAACGCCGAGCCGAGGTGTGCTGGCCGTCATCGTCTCGACGACGTTGGTGCGGACGAGTCCGCCTGGGAATCCGAGCGCCGCCGACAGCTCTTCGGCGAGCTGCCAGCCACCGGTGAGGGCGTTGGCCTCGACAAGCCAGCGGCTACCGACCGCTGGCCGGTAGAACCACTCGTCGGAGAAGTCGTCGAGCAGGTAGGCGAGGAAGCGCAACGTCGGGTCATCCGGGAGCACCCGCCGGTTCGAGTCGGCCGAGTGGTCGAGGTGTTCGATGATCGTGGTCGAGTCCCACATGAGTTCACCGGTCGGGTCGGTCAGCACGGGAATTCCGCCGGTCCAGCCCGCCGCAGTGGCGGCGGGGTGGTGAGTGGGCGTGCCTGGTTCGAGACGCCAGGGTCGGTCGGTGAAATCGAGGTAGCCGATCACTTTGCGGGTGAAGTAGGAGCGCGTGAGTCCGTGGACGATGTGTGTGCCAGACGTCATCGGCGCACGATATCCAAGGCGAGCGGACGAGTTGCCGGTCAAAAGGGCAACTACGGACTGGTGCATGATCTTCAGAGTTCGTCGTTGTGTGAAGGGGTCGGGTCGGGTCGGTACTCATCACCGCCCGACCGACCAGCGGGTTGGTTGCGCATCGCCATCGGCGCCACCGGTTCTGGGCGGGTAGACGTTGAGCGCTGAGCAGACGAAACGCACGCCGTTCTTCGACCGACGACTCTCCGATGAGGATGCTGCGTGGGCAGCGAGCAGGCTGCAAGCCGAGTCGACACGAGCGATCGACGACCTCCAGGCGTTCGACCCGCCGGCCGGCCCGCTGTAGACACCGGTGTACGTGCTCGGCTCGAGCAAGGACACGATCTTTCGCGCCTCGACGCTTCGACGAACGGCCAACCACTACGGGCTCAAGGCAGACGTGATGAGCGAGGGCTGCCACGACCTGATGATCGATCCCACCTGGCAGCGCAGCGCCGACCGCTTGATCGAATGGATCAAGACGCTCGACGCCGAGCTGGGCGCCGCAGCCGGTTGAACCGATGCCGGACTCCTCGTTCGACGAGACCCTCCTCACGCTGTGGCGGTGTTGGCGATGTGTTCCAGTCCGAGGTCCGCAATGGCCTTCTCCCGCATCTCGACCTTGCGGATCTTGCCCGTCACCGTCATCGGGAACTCATCGACCACGCTGATGTAGCGGGGGATCTTGAAGTGGGCGATCTTGCCCGCGCAGTACTCCTTCACCTCGTCCTCGGTGAGGGTCTGATCCGGCTGCAGCTGGAGACAGGCCATCAGCTCCTCGCCGTAGCGTTCGTCGGGCACCCCGATGACCTGGGCATCAGCGATCGCAGGATGGGAGTACAGGAACTCTTCGATCTCACGCGGATAGATGTTCTCGCAGCCTCGGATGACCATGTCCTTGA
>ENA-ORXU01002847-ORXU01002847.1-marine-metagenome-genome-assembly--contig:-NODE-2847-length-11318-cov-6.669513_pt1 | contig 11318 bp, 12 predicted proteins | sample MGYA00237869_ERZ511484 | MGnify/ENA metagenome assembly ERZ511484 | reverse complement strand
GCCAGCGAATCACTTCTGGACAGGATTCGGTACGTTCGCCGGACTTGCGTTTGCGATCCGGGACGCCCGTCACAGAAGTCGATTGTCCGACGACCGGCGGATGACCGATGATGAACGCCGTTCGAAAGCCCTCGCCGTCCATGCACCGTCCGATCGTAGCCGCGCTGTCACTGTGGGCTGCAGCCCTGCCCTCTCTGGTCAGCGCGTTCGAGCTGGAGACGCGCTCCGGGGAGCGCACCACATTGACATCCGCGCTGGCTCCGGGCGCATGGACCCTGGTGCAGCTGTGGACCACCGATTGCGCGCCGTGCGAGCGGGACAAGCCCGTGCTGGATCGGTGGCACCGCCGGCACGCACCGGCCGGCACGGCCGCGGTGATCGGCGTCGCGCTCGATGGCCCGGATGCTCTCGCGCTGATCGAGGCCGTGCACGAACGGACGCCGACGTCGTACCCCACCCTGGTGGCGCTCGATGACGTGTTCGAGGAACAGTTCCTGGGTCTGGTCGGTACCGATTTTCGTGCCACGCCCACCTACCTGCTCTATTCGCCCGCGGGCGAGTTCCAGGGCGCGCACGTCGGTCCCGTCAGCGAGGCCATGCTCGACGCCATCGCCGCGGCGGCCGATGGCGTGCGCTGACACACCTGCATGACCAGGCAGGAAGCCACCGACGGGGAGCGTCCCGGCGAGGATCGTGACGGCCGGATGCGCTCCGTGCTGCTGGTCGCCCCCTTGGCGCTGCTGGCGATCAGCCCGTTCCTGTTCATCGCCGCCACGGTCGAACCGACCGAGTCCGTTTCCACCGGACCCTCGCCCGGTCCGTCGGCTTCGATCGCGTGGACCGGCACCGCCCCACCCACGCTGTTCCCCGCACCCTTGGAGCCCCGAGCGCTCGCACGGCCCGAGCGCTCGGGGTTCGTGCTGCCGATCGAGCGAACCTCGCTGCTGGCGGTGATCATCGATCGCCCGCGGAGCCGTGACGACGAGGGCCCGCCCATCGGCCGCGCGGCGGGTGCGCGATCCACGCCGGTGCCGCCGCCATCGACCCCCGTCGAGGTCATGGACATCGACGAGATCGACGGTTTCAATGTCGACTACCCGGACTGAGTCCCGCCCGACGAGCGTGCGCCCAACGAGCGTGCGCTCGGGCCGTGCGCCGCTGCTGAGCGGGCGCAGCGGCGCGATCCTGCTCATGCTGGCGGCTGCCGTCATCAGCCCGCTCGTCGATGCCACCGCCAAGGCCTTCGCGCTGAGCTTCTCGGCCGTGTTCCTGACCTGGGTGCGCTTCTACACGCAGACGATGGTCCTCACCGTGGCGATCCTGGTGGCACAGGGTCGCCAGGGCCTGCCGAGCCGGCGCCCGGGTATTCATCTGCTGCGCGGCGTGCTGTTCGCACTGGGCAGTGGCCTGTTCTTCCTTTCGCTCGGCTTCCTCGGTCTGGCGGAGGCGATGGCCCTGTTCTTCGTGCAGCCGATCTTCGTGCAGATCCTGGCGCGCGTGTTCCTGCGCGAACGCGTCGGCTGGCGGCGCTGGCTCGGCACGCTGATCGGGTTCGTCGGTGCGCTGTTCGTCATCGGCCCGGCCGGCGACGGCTTCAGCGCAGCGTCGCTGCTGCCGATCGGTGGCGCATTGGCCAACGCCGGCTACAGCGTGGTGACCCGAGCGGCGCGCGATACCGACGGCGTGCTGACCATGCAACTGTGGTGCAGCCTCTCGGCGTGCGCGCTGGGCGGCCTGGCATTGCTGGCGATGGCGTCCGCGGACATCGTCGTGCTGACCCGCGTGCCCACGCTTCTCGACTGGCTCGGCTTCGCTGCGCTCGGGGCGCTCACCGCCCTGAACCACGTGTGCATGACCGCCGCCCTGCAGCGCGCCGAGGCGTCGCTGCTGTCTCCGATCCGTTACGTCGAAGTGCTCGTGGCGGTACTGATCGGCAGCGTCTGGTTCGGCGAGGTGCTGGACGGACCGACCTCGCTGGGGGTGGCGCTGATCGTGCTCGGCGGCCTGATCGGGCTGGAACGTTCCGGTGCTCAGAAGGGCGGCGCGTAGAGCAGCCCGCCGTTGGTCCACAGCGCATTGGCTCCCCGGGGAAGGCCCAGCGGCGTGTTCGGGCCGAGGTGGCGCTCGTAGCTCTCGGCATAGTTCCCCACCGATTCGATCACGCTGGCGCACCAGTCCGGCGCCAGCCCGAGCATCGGTCCGATACCGCCCTCGAGTCCGGTGATCCTTCTCGTCCGGGCACTCGTGTCACGGGCGCTGCCACGCACGTTGGCGCTGTCGAGCCCCTCCTCCTCGGCAGCCACCATGCAGTGCAGGGTCCAGCGCACGATCAGCGCCCAGCGGTGATCGTTCGCCCGCACCACCGGGCCCAGCGGCTCCTTGGAGACGACCTCGGCGAGCAGCATGTGCGCATCGGGCTGCTCGAACTCGACCCGCAGGGCCGCCAGGCCGGACCGGTCGGTCGTGATCGCCTCGCATCTGCCGGCGGCATAGCCTTGCCCCGCCACCCGCTCGTCGTCGAAGAAGACGGGCTCGTACCGGATGCCCGATGCCTCGAAGTACGCCTCGGTCGTGCGCTCGGTCGTGGTTCCCCGCGACACGCAGATCGGGCGCCCGTCGAGCTCCAGCGCACTGCGCAGCCCCAGGCGCTTGCGCACCATGAATCCCTGCCCGTCGTAGAAGTTCGTTCCGGCGAAGTCTCCGTAAAGCGCCGAACGTTCCAGCGTCCAGGTGGTGTTGCGACTTAGAACGTCGTAGCCGCCGGCGACCAGCTCGTCGAACCGCTCGGGGTTGCTGACCGGCCGGAATTGCACTTTCCCGGGATCACCGAACACCGCAGCCGCCACACCTCGACACAGATCCACGTCGAACCCGGACCAGCGTCCGAGGCTGTCCGCCTGGGCGAACCCTGCCAGGCCGGTGTTGACGCCGCAGAGCAGCGTGCCCCGCTCACGCACCTGGGCAAGCGTGTCACCGGGCGGTGCGTCGACACCGCCCGCCTGCGCCAGCCCGGGCGCGGGCCAGGCGGTGGCCATGGCGCCGAGCAGGGCCGCCGAGATCGGGCCGAGGACGCCCCACGCGAAGCGGCCGATCCGGAGGCGATGACGAGAGCGTACGAGCGGTGATCCGGCCATGATGGTGTTCGCGGTAAGGTGTGTGACGAGACGGTGCGAGTGTGACCCGCGCGGCTAGTCCACCAGTGAGGCGCAGGCCTCGTTCTCACCTGTGCGCCGTGACCGACTTGGCGAATCGAGCGTGCGGATCGTCGCTTCGGTCCCGCCGCCGCCTCGGTGCGTGGATCATCGGGAATGTGATCGTCTTTCTCGCGACTTGGAGACCTGCATGCCGACGCCTCGGCCCAGCCCTGCCCTGATGTACCGATCCGTCGCGCCATGCCGCCGCGTGCCCGCCTCGCTGGCGTTGCTGCTCTCCACCCTGACGCTCGGTGCCTGTGCCACCGATGGCGCAACGCAAGACCCGTCACCGAACGCACCGCGAACGGCCGCTCTGCCCGAGTTCGGTCCCGACGCCCGCAACGCGGTCCCTCGCCAGACCACCGGATCCACCTCGCGATCGGGTGTTCGCGACAGGATCGAGACCGAACAGATCGCACCCGGCCCGACCGGACGCGGCCCGATCGACCGTGCAGCGCCTTCCGCCGCGCAGGACGAGCGTTTCGTGGCCGATCCGGGCGAGCCGCTGACGCTGGCGCGCGCCGGTATCGCCACCGATCTGGGCGCGGCGCTCGCGCAGGCGATCGCGATCCACACCCGTGTGGTGCAGGCGGAACGTGACGACGAGCGACCGTTCTCGCGCGCCTACCTTGCCGAACTCATCGAACGCGGGGTCGGCGTGCGCTACGTGAGCGGCGACCAGGGGGCCTGGCACCTTTCGCACCAGCGCACCGCGCCATCGAGCATCGGTGAGCTCGAATTCCGCCTTGCGGCCGGTCCGGTCATGGTGTCACGCGCCTACCGGATCAGCGCCGACGAGCGCGAAGCGACGGCCCTGTCCGCGCTGACGGTCACCGGATCGCGCGCACCGATCGATCTGGATACCGAGGGGGTGGGCAGCGCCGCGTTCGCGAACCGGGTCACCTACACCGATCCGCCGACGCTGGACGGGCCGGCACCGTTGATCTCGTTGCTCGACGCACCGGACGGCGTGTCGATCCCGCGCGGCGGTCCGGCGCTGATCGGCACGGTGGACAACGTCGAGGTCGAGAACCTGTTCTATTCGACCGATCCGTTCGCAGGACTCGAGACCACGCACCGGCGCATCGACCGTCACGTGGTCGTGTTCGCCAACGACAGCCTGTTGCTCGGTTCCGACAACCGCAGCCTTCTCTATCGCTTCGTCGAGCGGACCGTCGAGGGCGGCGACCGGCTCATGCTGATCGGTTGCTCGAACGGGCCGACCAACTTCGAGGGCGGCAACGAGCCGCTCGCGCTCGGTCGCGCCACCCGGGTCACCGACGCGCTGGCCGCGGTGGGCATCGATCGTCGCCGCATCGACCAGGAGGGTTGCTGGGCCGGCAGTGCCGATCCGAAGGGCCTGCCCGGCCGGGGCGTGGTGCTGGATGTGTGGCGCCCGCTCAGCGAAGGTGGCGCGTCGTGATGAGCCTCACGATGCGTCGGCCGACGAGGCTGCGTGCCGGCGCCGCCCCGATCGATGGCGGATGGCGGCAGGCAGACAGGACGTCAGGCAGGGCGGCAGCGAGGACGGCAGCGAGAGCGGCCGGCATGGCGGCAGCGCTGGCGGCTACGCTGATCGGCTGCACGTCGGTTCCGCCCGTGGCGACGGCTTCGCCCGCGACGCTGCCGCCGATCGAATCGCTGATGCCTCGTCTGGGTGGCGATCCGGCAGCCTTCGACGCACTGGACGCCGACGAGGTTCGCCAGCACCGGCTCGTGGCCACCAACCTGGTCAGCGCGCTCCTGCAGCTGCCCGAGACCCGCCCCGAGACGTCACTGCTGCAGGCGTTGCCGCCGAGCACGGCGTTCGGCAACACGACCCTGCGAGCGCTCGAGGACGCAGGCTACGCGGTGCAGTACGTCGGCAGCGACGTCGGACCCGCCTACGTCGACTATTCGCGCCGGGTGGGCGAGACCTCGACCGGCACGGTGCTCGAGTACCAGTTGTCGGTGGGCGAGGTGGTGCTCTCGCGCGAGTACGCGATAGAGGACGGTGCGATCTTCCCCGCCTCGCTCGTCAGGCTCAGGGGTTCCTCCATGAAGCGCGAGCTCGAACTCTCTGACGCCCTGTTCGTCGAACAGGGCGCATCCTCCGCTCGTGCCTTCGTGTCCGGCACGCGCGATCTGGACGGTACGGGCGCGGACACCGACGCCCGCACGATCGAGGTCCGCAGCTTCGATCGCGTGGCCGCGGACCGACGAACCGACCCCGGTGCCACGCTCGCCGAGGCCGCGCGAGCGGCACTGTTGCGGGATTCGGTGACCGATGCGCCGGATCTCGATGACTACGTCGAATACCGCCGCACGGTGCTGGTGCTGGATTCGCCGGACGCCACGCGCCTGGGCCAGGCCAACAAGCGCGCGGTGCGTGCGCTGGTCCAACGGGTGCGGCCGGGCGACCTGGTGCAGGTGACCGCCTGCCAGGATGCGGACGGCGTCGATGCGAGGTCGGCCGTTCGCGGAGCGCTGGTGGAACGCGAGCTGATCAGCCACGGGCTCGACTTCGACGACATCTGGCAGGCGCCCTGCACCCGCACCAGCTATCGTTTTCCCGGAGACGATTCCCCGGTACCGGTCGATCTGGTCGTGCTGCGGCCGGCCGGCCGGTAAGGGCCCGCGCGGTATGCCGCCCTATCCGATGTGCCGCGGTGCGGAATGGCGGAGAGGGTGGGATTCGAACCCACGGACCTTTGACAGTCAACGGTTTTCAAGACCGCCGCATTCGACCACTCTGCCACCTCTCCGGACAGCCGCAGCATACCCGATGCCTCTTGAATCAGGCACGTCCGAACCCATCCTTCGAAAACGATGAGTGATTGTTCGTCACGGGAACTGATCCTGGAGGCGGGACGGTCGCTACAATGATCGTCAGCCTTCTTCTCACTTGCGAGGACCTTACGTCGATGGACAAACAGATGTACACCCCCGCCACACCGGCATCCGAAGGCGGTGTGCTGTCGCAGAACAAGGTGCTGCGGCAGACCTACACGCTGCTCGCCGCCACGCTGCTGTTCAGCGGTCTCATGGCCGGTGTGTCCATGGCCATGGCCGTTCCGCCGATCATGTCGATGGTCAGCACCATCGGCGCCATCGTCATCCTGATGTTCGTGCTGCCCCGGTTCGCCGAACAGGCCGCCGGCATCGGCATCGTGTTCCTGGCCACCGGCATGCTCGGTTTCGGTCTGGGTCCGATCCTGAACGCCTATCTGTCGCTGCCCAACGGCGGCGCGGTGGTCATGACGGCCATGGGCGGTACCGGTGCGATCTTCATGGCGCTGTCGGCCTACGTGCTGACGACCAAGAAGGACTTCAGCTTCATGGGCGGGTTCCTGATGGTCGGCATCATGGTGGTGTTCGGCGCGATCATCCTGAGCCTGTTCGTGAACATGCCGGCGCTCAGCCTGGCGATCTCCGGCGCGATGGTGCTGCTGATGAGCGGGTTCATCCTGTTCGACACCAGCCGCATCATCAACGGCGGCGAAACCAACTACGTCATGGCCACCGTCTCGCTGTTCATCAACATCTTCAACCTGTTCACCAGCCTGCTGCACCTGCTGGGCATCATGAGCGACGACTGATCGTCTTCGCGTCTCCGGGCGGCGCCAAGGCGTGCGGCCCGGGCATGGCGAACGGTACGAAGCACGGGCCGCGTCATGCGGCCCGTGTCGTTTGTGGCGTGCCTTGCCGATCCGACCTTCCGATTCGATGGAGAACCGCACACCTCATGCCGACGTGGATGAACATCATCTGGGCCGTGCTGCTCGGGTTCATGCTCTGGCGCCTGTGGCCGGTGGCCCGGCATTGGCTGGAGAACGGGCCGCGCGGCAGCCAGAAGCAATGGTTGAACGTATCCGTGCTGCTGGCCGGCGTGGTGCTGTTCGTGGCGCTGCTGATGATGCTGGTACGCGGCTGAGGCATTCTCCCGGATCGGTCGCGGCCCGCGCCCCCGTTCCGGCTGCAGGCCTCAGTCGGCCGGATCGATCTCCGGATACTCGAACGTCGCCGCGATGGGCGCATGGTCCGATGTGGTGACATGCTCCAGCGAGCTGGACAGGCGCAGCTCCAGGCCCCGGTACATCAGGTGATCCAGGTGCATCGACAGGTGTGCCAGCCTGGCGCGGCGCACCAGCGGCGCCGGCAGCAGCGCAGCGTCGCGGGTCAGGTCGAACAGGCTGTTGCGCCGGCTCACGTTCCAGGTGTTGAAGTCGCCGGCCAGCAGCAACGGGCCGCGGTGCGCCGCCATCGCCTCGCCCAGTTGGCGCAGGTGAGCCAGGTACTTGGCGGTGGGCACGAAGTTGATGGCGTGCATGTTCAGCACCAGCAAGGTGGCGCGCGAACGACCCTGCGCACCGCAGATCGGATACCGGGTCGCCAGCAGGGACTTGCGCGTGTTGCTCAACGGCTCGGTGTGCGGTGACTGCCAGCACACCCCGCTCAGCGCCGGGCACACCGCACCGGTCTTGACGCCGTGCTCGCGTTGGCTCACCGGCTCCCGGAAGCTGCGACCCATGACCCACTGGTGACGCCGGCTGTTGGCGAACAGCCGGTCCGAAGGTGCGTTCAGCACCGCCTCCTGCAACAGCACCAGATCGCGATCGTGCACCAGCGACCCGAAGTCGTCGGCGAAGCCGGCCCGCTTCGCCTTCAGGATGTTCCAGATGAGCACGCGCACCACCGGCCCGAGGCTGGCCCGTGACGCCTGGCCCAGCATCGGCAGCTCATCCTCGATGTCGATCTTCTCGGGCAGCAGGCGACGGATCAAGGCGGTTCTCACAGGTACGGCGAGAAGAGTCGGAAGAAATTGTTGCGCAGCCTGATCGGTAGCGCGGGCCGGGCCGATCCGGTCACCCGTTTAGCGGTGCGGCGCTTGGTCTCGAACAGTCGCGACACGGTGGCGTTGAAGGCGACGTCGTAGCACTCGACATTGATCTCGAAGTTGAGTTCCAGGCTGCGCGCGTCCCAGTTGCTCGACCCGATCAGGCACCACAGGTCGTCGACCAGGAACAACTTGGAATGGTCGAACGGCGGGGGGCTCTCGTGCAGGTGGATACCGTATTCCAGCAATCGCCAGGTGCTGGCCTGCATGGCCCAGCCGACGAACGGCAGGTTGTTGCGCTCGGGTGTGATCACGTCGATGCGCACCCCGCGCAGGGCCGCCAGCTGCAAGGCACCGAGCACCGATCGATCCGGCAGGAAATAAGGCGTGACGATGCCGATGCGCGTCCGGGCGGCGTTGATGACCGCCACCATGGTCATCTGCAGCTTGGCATAGTCCTCGTCCGGACCGTCCAGCAGCACTCGCGCATCGATCGAGCCCTGTTCGGCCGGTACCGGTCCGGGCACCACGACCGGCGTCAGCCGCTCCTTGGCCGCGAACTTCCAGTCTTCGCGGAACGCCCGGTCGATCTGCGCGATCACCGGCCCGCGCACCGCGAAGTGCACATCCTGGGTGGCATGGCGCCCACCCTCCGCCAGCAGGTTGTGAGCGCGGATGTTCAATCCGCCCACGAAGGCCAGGGTGCCGTCCACCACCAGGATCTTCCTGTGATTGCGCAGGTTCAGGAAGCGGGTGCCGGCGGTCGAGAACGCCGACAGGAAGCGTACCGCGGCGACGCCGCGCCGCCGCAGCGCCCGATCCACGCGCACCCAGCCCAGGCCGTAGCTGATGCCGACGCCATCGATCAGCACCCGCACCTCCACGCCCCGCTCGTTGGCGGCGACCAGCGCCTCGATGAAGCGCTTGCCGATCGCGTCGTTGGAGAAGATGTAGCTGGACAGGCGCACCGTCTCGCGGGCCGACTCGATCGCCTCCAGCATGCGCGGATAGGCTTCATCCCCGTCCTGCAGCAGGTCCAGCGCGTTGCCGGGCGTGTACACCTCGGGGTGGATGGCCACTCCCAGCCGCATCAACTGCCGCCAGCGTGGGGCCAGCGACTCGCACACCTCGTCGAGCAGCAGCTGCTCCACGTCCAGCCCGCTGTCGCGGTGCGGTGGCAGCTTGGCCGCGATATCGGGACGATCCGCACGCGCCCGGCGACGAATCCGGTTGATGCCGAACAGCCAGTAAAGGGCGGCGCCCAGCAGCGGGGACAGCACGATCACGCCCAGCCAGCTGAAGGCTGCGCCCTCGTTCTGCTTGTTCAGCACCACGTGCACACCGGCCGCGATGGCCAGCAGCAGGTACACCACCCCCGCCAGCGAGAACACGGTCTGCGGTTCGAGCTCGACGACGGCATCCATCGGCTGGGCGGGTGACGTTTCGTCGAAGCGACGCCCCGATACCGGGACTGGTGGCCACAGTATAGACCGGCCGACCGGCGAGGAAAAAAGCTCGATTCGGTCAAGTAATCGTGCGATGCGCCGACATTCGATCATCACCGCACCGCTGATGATTTCACCATGGCTCGCTCGTCCGATTCCGTCTTTCCCCTGGCGCTGCTGCGCGACCGGACCTTCCAGGCGCGCGAGATCCGCCGCGTGATGAAGCTGGCCGGGCTCTACCTGGTGGCCACCACCGTGCTGGTCGGGGTGTTCTATCACCAGATGCTCGGCCAGTTGCTCGAGGGCATGGCGCCGCTGCTGTTCGTCTCCGAGGACGTGGCGCTGGCCGCCGAAGCGGTCCCCTCGCTCGGCGCCGTGCTGGGCAAGTGGCTGATCGCGATGCTGGCCTTGAACGCCGTCATCACGGTGGGGCTGGGCATCTACATCCTCAGGAAGCTGGGCGCGCCGCTGCTGGCGATCAAGCGATCCTTGCGCGAGATCGGCGCCGGCAACCTGGACGTGCGGATGCGTGCCACCGACGATGCCGAGTTCGGCGAGCTGGTGGACGAGCTGGCCGGTGCCATGGCCAGCGTGCGACGTCACGTCCGCGCTGCCCGCGAAGGGTTGGACCAGCCCGGGGATGCCGAGGCCTCGATCGCCGATTGCCGTGCCGCGCTGGACTGGTTCACGCTCGACAGCGCCAATGACGGGACCGCGGGCGACAGCGCCGGCGAACGCGCCGCGTGAGGGGAAACAGCATGCCGTCACCGACGCCCGTGAACGTCTCCGCATCCCTCTCCCCCCTTCGGACACCGGCAGGCGTTGTCCTGGCCGTGACCCTGGCCCTCCTGACAGGCTGCAGTGGCGGCGGCGGCGGCGGCGGCGGCGGCGGCGGTGGCGGTGGCAGCGGCCCGTCCCAGCCTCCGGACGACGTCACCGGCTCGTACCTGCACGTCGGCCCGGCCGACTTCTACTACGGCACCCAACCGGTGGGGGGCGAGCGCAGCCAGGAGATCGAGATCCAGAATCGCGGCGCCGACAGCTATCCGCTGGATACACTGGTGCTCACCGGTACCGATGCCGACGATTTCCGGATGCCGATCTATGGCGACGTCACGCTGGAGCCGGCCCAGGCCATTCGGGTGCCGGTGACGTTCGCGCCGCTGGACGAGGGGCGCAAGCTGGCCAGCCTGGACATCGAGTACCGCACCATCGTCAGGGCACCGCCCGAGGCCAGCGAGCGCGAGCAGGCCTACTACGAGGCGTCCGACCTGGCACGTCGCGGCGAGCTGGCCTCCTCGCGCGCCCGCTACGAGGACTACCTGCAGAGCGAGCCCGCCACCGTCAACAAGCGACGCGCCGCGATGCGCGTGCCGATCGTGCAGGAGGCGCAGGACTACGGTGACGGCGATGATTCGCGGCTGTACCTGGAAGCGCTCGAATCGCGGGACAAGGACAACCCCACCCTGGCCCTGCTGGCGCTCGATGCGCTGATGCTGGGTGACCAGGACAGCTTTCTGGCCGACGATGCGCAGTACCTGAAAGGCTACATCGCGCTCATGGACCTGGACGATCCGGCGCTGGCCCTGCGCGAGTTCCGCACCCTGGAGGAGCGCTATCCCGACAGCACCTACTACGACACCGCGCTGTACGGCGAGGCGATCGCCCAGGAGCGGCTGGGCAACGATCAACTGGCGATCGACCTGTACGAGCGCCTGCTGGCGCGCCACACCGGCGTGGACGTGCTCGGCGTGCGCCTGCCGAAGGACGACCTGGTGGCACGGCTGTGGTTCGGACGGGCCGATGCGGCGTTGAAGGCGCTGCAGGTCGGCTGACGAGCGCCCGGCCGGCGCGTCCGGCGCG